>Ga0209504_1000072_pt1 | contig 98784 bp, 86 predicted proteins | sample COGITO_mtgs_1005_FD_184791 | JGI IMG/M metagenome (GOLD analysis project Ga0209504, IMG submission 184791) | Pelagic marine microbial communities from North Sea - COGITO_mtgs_100511 (SPAdes) (version 2) | ecosystem: Environmental > Aquatic > Marine > Epipelagic ... | reverse complement strand
ACTCTTCACTCTTCACTCTTCACTCTTCACTCTTCACTCTTCACTCTTCACTCTTCACTCTTCACTCTTCACTCTTCACTCTTCACTCTTCACTCTTCACTCTTCACTCTTCACTCTACTAAACCGCAATTGGTGCTGACAGACAGCTCTCCGGAATATCAAAAGCATTGACCAAAGCCACTGCATCTGGCCGGATATCCCAACAAAGCTGATTGACTATTTTACGAATTGCTTTAGTTTTAACCGCTTCCATGTATCCATCTTCAAGGTACCAGGCTCTGTTTTTTTCTAATTGTGCCAGCGCGTACAACTGGTTAAGTTTTGTCAGTATTTCTTTTGTCTTAGTATCTTCTATGGATTGAATTGCCAATTGGAATTGTTCCAGTACTACTCGCTCTAAATAAGCCTGAGCAACATCGATCATTTGATGCTGTACTACATTAAAAGCATCATAAGGTTCTAAACCACCATCAACAAGTTTTTTGATACGACGTGCCGCTGAGGCTAGGATTGTTTTTTCTCTGTGAATAAAAGCCTGCAAATGAAAGTCTGCGTCCAACAAATGTTCCTCATCCGTTTTTCTGGTGGCAATTGGGTTTTTCTCTGTAAGTGCCGTTTTTGCATTTTCATACACATAATTGATAATCCCTAACGAGCCCATTTCTCCGAAAGATTTTCTGAATTCTGAGAGCCTGTTTTTCGCTACCAGTTGCATTAGAACAGTATTATCACCTTCAAAAGTGGTATAAATTTCGGTATCATTTTTCAAAGCATCGATGCGGTTCTCAGATAAATATCCCTTTCCACCACAGGCTTCGCGGCATTCCTGCAGTATATCTCTTGTACTCCAGGTCGAATAGGATTTCATTCCTGCGGCCAATGCTTCAATTTCCTGCATTTCATCTTCAGTTCTGTTTAAAAACCGATTAGTGAGGTACTGCAGCGCAAAATGCACAGCATATGTTTTTGCTAATGGAGGAATCAATCTACGCTGGTGCATTCTGTAGTTCAGAATCGGAACTTCTGACCCGCCTTCAGGTCCAAACTGTCTGCGCTGATCGCTGTATCGAATAGCAATTGTCAGTCCGGATTTGGCTGCCGCCAACGCTGAACGGGGAATCCCAATGCGACCGCCCACCAAAGTCCCCAACATGGTAAAAAAACGTCTGTTGTCACTTGGAATCGGGCTTTCAAATTCCCCTTTGTCATTTACAGAGGCGAAACGATCCAGCATATTTTCTTTTGGAATCACTACCTCATCAAAACGAATAGTTCCGTTATCTACCCCGTTTAAGCCCATTTTATGCCCGCAATCCCCTATCGTAACTCCTTTTAAAGTCATTCCGTTAGCATCTCTCAACGGAACGATAAATGCATTTACACCATAATCGTGACCGTCGATGATCAGTTTTGCGAAAACAGTTGCCATCTGACCATGAACTGCGGCATTACCGATATACTCCTTCTGCGCATTTTTATTTGGGGTATGAATAGTAAAAGTTTGATTGCTGTGCAAATAAGTTGCGGTTGTTTCTAATCCTTTTACATTAGAACCGTGATGTGTTTCGGTCATGGCAAAACAACCCGGTATTTTTAGCGTTCCAATATCTTTTAAGTATTTAGCATAATGTTTTTCGGTACCTAATGACTGAACACTCATGCCCCAAAGCCCAAACTGAACGCCAAATTTGATGACTAAACTCAAATCATGGTAACTTAGGGTTTCCATAATCGCAAAATAATCGGCTATGTTTTCTCCACCGCCATATTGCTTGGGGTATGCCATATTGCCAAGATTCTCTCCTGCCAGTATCTTGCACCAGTTGTAGACCGTCTGACGATATACATGAATATCTGTCGACGTTTCATAAGCAAATTCAGGTCTTGAAATCACCGATTTTACCCGATTGATGATAGCAGCTTCCTTACCATTTAGAAGCGCTGTGATCTTTTGAATCTCAAAATCGCTGTTGGTCTGAGAGTTTGCGGTAAAGGAATTCGCTTTTGTTTTAAAGTTTTGAAGCGCTTCTTCGCCTAAAATTCCAAGATCATTTTCTAATTGGACAAAACTTGTTTTTAAGCTGGAAATATCCAAGTCTTTTTCGGAAAGAGCAACGACAATATCAAAAATCGATCTTATATCTTCTTTGTTCTGAATGCCTTTCTCGATATCCAATTTCCATTGTGCGAGTTCATTTCGCGAAGGCGGATTTGAAATATCAACTCTTGAAAGTAATTCTTGCTTCTCTTCCGGCGAAAGCCATATAAGGTTATCGATAAATTTCTGAATGGTAACAAACTCTTTTTGAGTCAGTAAATCATCAGACCATACTAAATAAAACAACGGGATAAAGGCTTGCAGTTTGGTATTTTTCATAAAAACATGGGTTTTAGGTGCCGTTAAGTGCATTTTTTACCACAAATTACACCACAGTAAATCTCTTTTTTATCAGTTTCGATTCCTACAATCAGTACAAAATGTATAATCTCTTTTTCACACAGTATTTTGCATAAAAAAACAGAAATGAAAATACTCATTCCTATTTACATATCTTGTTAAGATTGTGGTAATTTTAATTTTGTTTTGGAAAATTGCAATTCAAAATAAGAGAATTGTTTTTCTTTGGAATTAGGCTTTTGCCCTTTCAGGGCGCAAACGATCATTCCTAATTATTCATAGTGCTTTGCACTATGCTGCAGCTGAAGCTCTTTCAGAGCAACAGTTTTCTACTACTTGCTCCCTAGAGATTATTAACCTTTGAGTATAAGTATCCAAAATAGATAATGAAGACTGAAGGCCCAATAATACTGGCATAGTCCAACGCACTATGATCTAGATTAAACAAAAAGTATAAGTATCCGAAATAGATAATCAAGACTGAAGACCCAATAATACTGGCACAGTCCAACGCACTATGATCTAGATTAAACAAAAAGTATAAGTATCCGAAATAGATAATGAAGACTGAAGGCCCAATAATACTGGCATAGTCCAACGCACTATGCTCTAGATTAAACAAAAAGTATAAGTATCCGAAATAGATAATGAAGACTGAAGGCCCAATAATACCGGCATAGTCCGACGCACTATCGTCTAGATTAAACAAAAAGTATAAGTATCCGAAATAGATAATGAAGACTGAAGGCCCAATAATACTGGCATAGTCCGACGCACTATCGTCTAGATTAAACAAAAAGTATAAGTATCCGAAATAGATAATGAAGACTGAAGGCCCAATAATACTGGCATAGTCCAACAATTAAGAAAAAATATAAGTGTCTGAGATAAATAGTAAGAGGGCTGAAGGCCCAATAGCACAAGCATAGTGCAACGCACTATGAGCTAAATAAAAGGAAAGTACTGCCCTGAAAGGGCAAAAGCAAACAAAAAAGAGTGCATATTCTAAAAAAAACAGGAATGAATATTCTTCATTCCTGTTTACACATCCAGTTAAGGTTCGGATACTTTAGATTTTAAACCAATAAAAAACATAAAGTACCTGATGTTATTTCAGAACCTTTGGATATTGCAGTATCTTTTGCCTAATAGCAAAGAGATGATGTGAATTAAAAACTAATACAGCAAGAAAAACAATACTATAAGCTACGATTTGTATACTTCCGATTGGCTCATGATAGACGAAAATAGCCAAAAGAAATGCAATCATAGGATTGATATTTAAGAGCATTCCCACGGTTGATGAATTGATTCCCGAAAGTGCATATAAATTTAAGAACAAAGGAAAAATGGTAAACAAAATTGCAATGGTTTCGATACAGAAATAAAACTTAAATTCCGTTGGAACTGGTCCGCTGTAAGCAGGGTAAAATGGCAGTAAAAATAATGCAGCCAACGTAATATGGAATGTAAGTACAATAAATTTATCAAATCCTTTATTGATGCGCTGACTTACTAAATAGGAAGCATAAGTAGAACCAATCACGATACTAAAAACCATGTCCATAATATTGGCGTAAGATAAAAGCAAACACCCCGAAACGCTTAACCCCACAGCCATCCATTGTGTTTTACTTAATTTTTCATTCAAAATAAAATAAGCCAGTAAGGTGGTTAAAATCGGGCAAACTAAATAGGCCAATGAGGTTGCTTTTACGCTAACATGATTCATTACATAAATAAATGTAAACCAGTTTGCCATTAAAAATACACTTCCTCCAATATTCAGCAAAAGTGATCTGCGTCTCTCCATGGCAGGTAATGATTTAAAGGTATTGATCGTTTCTTTAATTCTTTTTCTTTTAAAAGTAAAGGCAATCAGCAACATCAGTATACTACAGCTAAAAACGCGATAGAATAAAATATCTAAAGAAGGATACTCGTGAATAGGCTTTAATGCCAAGCTAAAAAATCCCCAGATGACGAAACAGGTAATAGCCGCTAGATAATATTTTGTTGTTTTCACAAGTTATTCTTTTTAGGTTCGTTATTGAATAAAGCAAATTTCTAAAAAATAAAACAGCAATACAGATACAGTTTTCGTAAATTGCACCATAACAGTTTTTTTTTATGAAAAATTCAAATTACTTGTATCTGCAGTTTGCAGACCGAATTGAAAAGCAAATAAAATCGGGCGTTTTAAGTGTTGGTGATAAATTGCCATCGATACGCGAAGTCTGTGCCGAAACGGGTTACAGCATGAGCACGGTAAGCAAAGCTTATTATGAAGTTGAAAGCCGGTCTCTTATTGAATCGAGGCCACAATCCGGTTATTATGTGAGTAATACTTCAGCCAGAACCATTCCGGAACCTTCTCCCAGCAGCCCTATATTAAAATGTGTGAATATTGACAGAGAAGATTTAATCGATCAGGTGTATCGTAATATGACTGATCCGAGTATTACCATGCTTTCTTTGGGGTTTCCTTCGAACGAATTGCTTCCAATTGCTAAATTAAACAAAGGAATGCTTCAGGCCATGCGACAGCTCCCTAACAGTGGTACAAGTTATGAGCAGGTACAGGGCAATCTTAATTTGAGAAAAGAAATTGCACGCTGGTCTTTTACCTGGGGTGGTTCTTTAACAGAAAGGGATATCATTACTATGCCGGGCTGTACGAGTGCCATTTCACATTGTTTGATGACGCTGACCAAACCAGGCGACACGATTATTACCGAAAGTCCTGCTTATTTTGGCATCCTGCAGCTCGCAAAATCTCTGGGATTGTATATTATGGAATTACCTACCAATATGACCACGGGAATAGAACTTGAAGCTTTGAAAAAAGCACTTTCTTCTAAAAAAGTAAAACTCTGTTTGCTAATGAGTAACTTTAGCAATCCTTCGGGAAGCATGATGCCCACCGAGCATAAAAAGGAAGTAGTTCGATTAATGGAGTTTTATAATATTCCGCTGATTGAGGACGATATTCACGGCGATTTGTACTTTGGTTCCAGCCGTCCAACAAACTGCAAAACCTATGACGAAAGCGGAATTGTGCTGTGCTGCAGTTCGGTTTCAAAAACCCTGGCACCGGGATATCGTGTGGGCTGGGTTTCACCGGGTAAATTCAAAAAAGAAATTCTGCGCAATAAAATCTATCATACCCTCTCCACTCCTACCATTACACATCAGGTAGTTGGTGACTTTTTAAAAAATGGCAGATACGAAAATCATCTTCGAAAAATACGTCAAATACTGAATCATAATTGTAGCAATTATATCAATACGGTTTTAGAGTCTTTCCCAAAAGGGACAAAAGTAAGTCAGCCACAAGGAGGTTTTTTTCTTTGGATTGAGCTCGATAAAAATGTCGATACGGCTGCATTTTATCATTTGGCCATGCAGCACAAGATTAGTTTTGCACCGGGACGAATTTTTACTTTTCAGAATCAATTTTCAAATTGTATGCGCTTGAGTTTTGGTCTGCCATGGAGCAATGAACTAAGAACCTCCATTCAAACCTTAGGTAAATTGATTGATCAGTAGTTTATAGTCGCAGTTTGCAGTCGCAGTTTGCAGTTTACAGTCACTTTTCACATTTCACATTTCACACTCATTTTTTTCTTACACCCAACGGGTTACAATACCTATAAAAAAACTGGACAGCCGCATTAACAAAGCGTTGTCCAGTTAACAAATTGAGAAACCAAAATCAATTTTTATTATAAAACAAAATAAGCGTTGTTTTCCGCTTTCTTTAAGTCGGGTTTAAGGTCAAACTCTTTGATAATATCAAATTCGCTTTGATACTCGTTTAACATTTGCATCAGATTCTTTTCAATTGTATTCGAAATTGCCGTAACTGGTGTATCTGTTGGTCTGTTTTCGAAAGGATCCTGTAAATGAATCGCCATTTTTTCAATCAAAAAGAACGTTCCTCCAATAATGGTTATCAACGGAACAGCAAACCAGCTTAACAAACTGATTAGTCCGAAAGGCAATAACAGAATGAACAAACACAAAGTCATTCTGATATACATGCTGTAAGTGGTTGGAAAAATAGTATTCTTAATACGTTCACATTTCCCCATCGCATCACATAATCTTGATAATGTGTTGTCAATTTCTACTTGTTGGTAAGCATTTAGTCGTTTTTCTTTTTTAGCAATTCTAAGATCTCTACCGTGAAGCAATAATATGGCATTTGGAATATTCTGATGATTTTTCACAAAATTCAGTTCTTCTTCACTGATTAAATCTTTAATTGGCTTTATGGCATCTTTATTACGCAGCGCCTGTCCTAAGCTGTAGCACCACGCAATTTGTCTTTTGGTAAAGTTTTCTTTAAACTCATTTGCTTCTACCGAAAACCCCGGGTCTTTATAAAAAGTCAGCATTTGTCGCACCAAAGTTCTGGACTCATTTACGATCGATCCCCAAATGATACGCGCTTCCCACCATCTGTCATAAGCCTGATTCGACTTAAAAGCCAGTAATAAAGATATAATAGTACCCACCATTGTCGGAATCGCGATTGGTATTTCAATAGCAACATTGATGAAATAATGGTGGAAAATCTCAAATAAAATGGTGTAAGTCATTACAAGCGCCAATTCCACTTTAATTTTCCCTAGAACATACCTCATTGGAATTCTTTTCTTTAATAACATATTTTTCAGTTTAAATTAAACTTCTATTTTTTTTGAAGAAACAAGGTTTTATACCAGTTCCTCGTACAGCGACAGTACCGGAAGTCCCAGTTTATCGTTTATATTTTCTTTTTTATTCTTTTTGAATTGAATTTTCTCTCCTTTTCGGGTTTCTACCAGCAAATCGATATCGTATTTGGAAATCGCTTCTGATAAGTAGGGAGCAAAATTCTCGTAGTCGTCTTCAAATTTGGAAGTCTGGCTTACAATCTCAAACGAAAAATTATTGTTCAAAAATTGCTGAACATCTTTAACATGCATATTGGCACGTCCGTTTTCGATATAAAGAGCTTTATTGAAATCTTCTTTGTACTGCTCTGAACCTAAATGCAAAATAGGGCATTTTTGGTTTCCGGCTAATTGCACAAGGTATTGATGAATTCGTTTGGTTTCTTGTTTATAAGAATTGGTAAGGACTACCAATTTTATCGCAAAAACATCGATAATGCGCTTAAAAATTGGAGAAGAAAGTCCGTATTGATTGTGTACTTTTATTTTGCAATTGGGTGCGTGCTCAATAATATATCGGCACGTTTCTAAAACTTCTTCCTGACTTGCTGTAAGTCCGGTACGCATTTCACGTAAAAAATTAGAGGACGAAAAGGCATCAGGAGTTTCTGAAACCAACATCAGAATAATTTCACAGTCTGAATCTTTTGCCTGACCAATCGCTGATTTTACAGCGCAAATTGTATCGTCTTTTAAAGTCGTAGGTATAAGGAAATTTTTCATAAGTATACTCTTTTAGTTTATACATACAAAATAACTCCCGACAAATTAGAAGGCTCTTAATATGGAATTAGAATTTTCTAAGATTCAACATTAGAACCTTTAATGTTGATTTTCTTCGTGTTAGTTTTATTGAAGATGATAGTTACAATAGTGCCTTTGTTTTGCTCCGATTGCACCTGAATCTCACCATCATGCATGCGAATGATTTTTGAAGCCAATGGAAGCCCCAAACCATAGCCAATATATTTAGTTGCGATTTTACCTCTAAAAAAAGGTTCATACAAATGCGGAATGTCTTCCGGAGGAATACCAATGCCTATATCGTTGATGGCGACTTTAATCCAGTCCTGATTTGCAGAAAGCGTTACAAAAACCTCATTGTTATCAGAATACTTTACACCATTGGTAATAATGTTGTTAATAGCAAGCTCTAAAAGCGGTTTGTTGCACGGAATTAAAAGCAAATTAGAATCTTTAGGTGCAAAGTTCAGCTTGATACTGACGCGGTTGTCCGGATAAATTTTATCCAGATCCGACTTTACATCCATGAGAACTTCGTCAATTCTGGCAATATCCAAAACCTGCTTTTTACCGTCGTAACCCGTTTGGGTAAGCTTTAACAAACTCTCGGTCAGATTTCCTAATCGTGAAGCCTGACTGTAAATATTTTCTAGAGACTGAATGTATTCCGGAACTTCTCTTTCTTTAAAAAGCATAATTTCCGACTCCGCAATAATTGTTGTAATAGGCGTTTTTAACTCGTGTGATGCATTATTGATAAAATTGGCCTGTATTTCGAATGACGTTTCCAAACGGTCCAGCATGTCATTGAAGGTTTCCGTAAGATCCGAGATCTCATCTGAGTTTTTGACTTCCGGCAAGCGATTATGGAGATTGGATGCACTAATTCTGTTGACTTCTTTGGTAATTCTTGCAACAGGGTTAATCACTCTTTTAGCTAAAAAACGCCCCAAAAAGAAGGCCAGAAATATAAACCCTATACCTCCAAACAACATGATTTTTAAAATATAAATTGTGGTTGTAGGCCCTTTTCGGTCACGAGCTCCCACAATTACAATGTATTTTTGATTATTCTCTGTAAAAACCTGTCCTAAATAGTACTTATTTTCTACCTCAAAATAGTCTTTTCCGGTTTTTAAAATATTGGTGTAAAACTCATTCGGTAAATTCAGATTTGTATTGTAATCAAAACTATTGGCACTGTTTATCTTAAGAACGAACTCTTCTTCTTCTATAAGTTCTTCCAATCCGTTTTTTTTAAGATTACTGTAGTATTTTATTTTTTCGGGATCATTCTGAAAATGGATAGATGCTACGATTTTGGCTCTGTCTTCCAGTCTTTTTAAGAAATGATAACGATTATTTTCTCTGAACAGAACAAAAACAACAATACATAGAAGTAATGTACTAAAGCTCGACAAGGCTACATAAGTGTAAGTTATTTTTTTTCTTATATCCATTTTATGGCTGTATAACGTACCCTAAACCTTTCATGGTATGGATAAGTTTGGTTTCAAAAGGTTTATCGATTTTTTTTCTTAAATAGGTGATGTAAACATCGACAACATTGGTGTTCATATCAAAATTAATATCCCAGACATTATCTAAAATCTGATCTCGGGAAACGATGCGTCCGCTATTTTTAGCTAAATAATATAACAATTTAAATTCTTTGGCTGTCAGGATGATCGATTCTCCTTCTCTTTTCACGGTTTTAGCACGGCCATTTATTTCTAAATCACCAATGGTTATAGTATCTACCTTTTCGGTATCCTGATGAGCTCTACGGTGCAGCGCATTTACTCTGGCATCAAGTTCTCCAAATTTAAATGGTTTTACCAAATAATCATCGGCACCGGCATTAAGTCCGGTAACAATATTCTCTGAAGTTCCAAGAGCGGTTAATAACAATACCGGAACAAAATTCTTACTTGCGCGAAGTCTTCTGCAAATCTCAATTCCGTTAATATCTGGAAGCATTACGTCTAAAACAACAACATCAAAATTGTAATTATGGATCATTTCGAGAGCAGTTCTGCCATCCAGAGCCACACTTACTTCATTATTGTTTTCGGCAAATCCTTTTCTTAAAATGGACAAAAGATTTGGTTCGTCTTCTACTATAAGTAATTTCATCTTAGTTCAGGTATGAACAGCAAAAATAGGGATTGACTTTAAAAATATAAATCACAATAGTTATAAATTATGATTTAATTATGAACAATAGGTTATATTTTCCTCAAAAAAAAGCAATTCTTCGAAGTTGCTTTTTTATAGAAATGCTTTTTAAAGGTTGCTGTGCCGGTTCTTAAAATTAAGGTTTAATATTGCCTTAATCTAATTTGTATATAATAATAAAGCTAATATTTACTCCATAAAAAAAGCCGGCATTAAAACAATGTCGGCTTTGTATAAACGAAGAGTAATTCTCTTATTTCGTAATGAATTTTGGGTTGATTAAATTATCCAAGGAATAAATTTCGTCCCATTTTTCTTGTGTGATTAATTTTCTTTCAATCACCGCAATCTGATGTACACTTTTATTCAATTTCAAAGCTTCACCTGCAATACTAGCACTTTCTTCATACCCTAAAATTGGATTCAATTGTGTTACAATACCAATACTGTTCATTACCATATTGTAGCAGTGAGCCTCATTTGCAGTGATTCCCACAATACACTTATCAATTAAAGTCTGAATTGCGTTTGAAAGATAATCTAATGAAGTAAACATTGCAAAAGCAATTACTGGCTCCATCACATTTAACTGCAACTGCCCTGCTTCAGCAGCCATAGTTACGGTTAAATCCTGTCCAATTACATAGAAACAAGTCTGATTTACCACTTCCGGAATTACCGGGTTTACTTTCCCTGGCATGATAGAAGATCCCGGCTGACGTGCAGGCAGATTGATTTCGTTGAATCCTGTTCTTGGTCCTGAGCTCAACAATCGTAAATCGTTACAGATTTTAGAAATTTTAACGGCCGTTCTTTTCAATGTTCCCATGATTTGAACATAAGCTCCCGTATCTACAGTAGCTTCAATTAAATCAGGAGAAAGGGTTAACGGAATTCCAACTTCTTTTGCTAAGTAGTTTACACAAATTTCAGGGTATCCTTCCGGTGCGTTTACTCTTGTTCCGATAGCTGTTGCTCCCATATTGATCTCTAAAACCAAACTCTGAGCATCTCTTAATCTTCTAACATCTTCTCCAATAGTAGTAGCGTAAGAGTTAAACTCTTGTCCTAAAGTCATAGGAACAGCATCCTGCAATTGTGTTCTTCCCATTTTCAGAACACTTTTAAACTCTTCTCCTTTTGCAGCAAATGCTACTTCAAGGCCTTCTAAAGTTTTAATAAAACTTTCTATTTTCAGATAAAGTGCAATTCTAAAAGCTGATGGATAAGCGTCATTAGTAGACTGAGAACAGTTTACGTGATTGTTTGGGTGTAAGAAGTTATAATCTCCTTTTTTATGTCCTAAATATTCTAAACCAATATTAGCGATTACTTCGTTAGCGTTCATGTTCACCGAAGTTCCGGCTCCACCCTGAATCAAATCGCTTACAAATTCCTGATCAAATTTACCGGCAATTACCTGATCACTTCCATAACAAATTGCTTCGGCTATTTTAGCGTCTAATGCGCCACAATCTTTGTTGGCCAAAGCTGCCGCTTTTTTTACATAACCTAATGCTTTGATGAATAAAGGTTCTTTTGAAATAGGAATTCCTGTGATATTAAAATTCTCTACTGCTCTGAAGGTCTGGATACCATAATATAGATGATTTGGAATATCTAATTCCCCTAAAAAATCATGCTCTTTTCTTGTTGATCCCATATATATAAATTGTTACGTTTAACGTTAAAAAACAGTGTAAAGCTACGTTAAATTACCCTTAAAAGAAAATATTTCAAATCAAATACTGCTAAGGTTTTCTTAAAATTAGCCCCTAAAATTAAACACTTGTCATTTTAAGAATCAAAAAATATCAAATTCATAAAAAACAACACAAAAAAAGACTAGCAGTTACATGTAATAAAAAATGATAATCTGCTGTTTTCTACGGCATAAAAACAATACGACACGTTCCAAATTATTTAAAGTACTCATTTCATACTATAAGGTATAATTAGTATCTTTTCACCTTCAAAACTATCTCTAAAAATTACCTTGAAAAAAGAATCCCAATATTTCCTTGATAAAGAATACAATACCATTATTTACGGTAGAGATGATGTCAATTTTAAGGATTTTGAATGTTGTGTTTTCAATAATTGTAATTTTTCGGACTGCACTTTTTTAGCCGTTACTTTTATTGATTGTGTTTTTAATGACTGCATTTTTAGCGAAGCAAAGATTAATTATGTTGCTTTTAGAACTGCTTCTTTTAATCGATGTGAAATTAAAGAAGTAAACTTCGCAATGTGTGACAAACTAATTTTTGAAGTCAGTTTTACTGATTGCATTTTGGATTTTTCAAAATTTTATACTTTAAAAATAAAGGGAACTCCATTTGTCAATTGCAGTTTAATTGCAGTCGATTTTATGGCGGCCGATTTAACCAATGTTATTTTTGACAATTGCGATTTATACCGCTCCGAGTTTGATAGAGCTATTGCCAACAAAGCCGATTTTAAAACAAGTTACAATTATACGATTGACCCTTCAAAAACGAAGCTTAAGAAAGCCGTTTTTGCTTTAAAAGAATTGAAAGGTTTACTATTTAAACATGATGTGATTGTGAGCTGATGTTGTAGTTTTCAGTCTCAGTTTTCAGTCGCAGTCTCAGTCGCAGTTCACATCTAACAGTTCACATCTAACAGTTTACATCTAACAGTTTACATCTAACAGTTTACATTTCACATTTCACATTTCACATTTCACATTTCACATTTCACATTTCACATTTCACAATTCACAACTTACATCTCACTTCCAAAAGAGTATATAGTTCAATTCTAGAATTTTTTCTCCATTACATAATCCTCCATCAAATAACCGTTTCCAATATCAAGATCTACCTCTCCGATAATTTCGAAACCTATCTTTTTATAAAAACCCAAAGCCGTATTAAATCGGTTAACATTTAAGGATAATGCCTGAGAATTATACTCTAATCCAAGTTTTTCAATTTCTTCAATAACTCTTTTACCGATTCCTTTTCCTTGAGTTTCGGGCAAAAGATAGATTTTATGAATTTTAGTTACTGCCTTCCCTTTATAATTGTGTTCAATTCCGATAAATCCTATATTGGTTTCTTCTTCATCAATCATATAAAACAATTGCTCTTTTTTAACTAACTGACCTGTTAAAGCTTCGTCAGAGTAAAAAAGATCCAACATATAAGCCAATTGTTCTTTTGTCAGGATTTCACCGTATGTAATCGGCCATGTTATGTGTACTATCTTCTGAATTTGTTTAATATCGCTTATTGCAGCTTCTGAAATTGTAATCATATTCTATTTTAAAATGCTATTATTAATTTGTAAAAACCTGATTTTCCTGCTCACTTACCCTTATAAAAGTAGTACGTTTGGTAAGTTCTTTTAGTCGTGAAGCACCTACATAGGTACAACTACTTCGCAAACCACCCAAAATATCCAATATTGTATTTATAACCTGCCCTTTAAAAGGCACCTGTACTGTTTTACCTTCACTTGCTCTGTATTCTGCTACACCCCCAACATGTTTATCCATGGCCGTTGTAGAACTCATTCCGTAAAACTGTTTGAATTTCTTCCCGTTTACTTCGATCATCTCTCCACCGCTTTCTGTGTGTCCTGCTAGCATTCCACCCAACATTACAAAATCTGATCCGGCACCAAATGCTTTTGCCACATCACCCGGTGTACTGCAGCCACCATCACTAATAATATGTCCTCCTAAGCCATGTGCAGCATCAGCACATTCAATAATGGCAGAAAGTTGGGGATAACCTACGCCTGTTTTCACCCGCGTGGTACAAACAGAACCGGGTCCAATACCAACCTTTACAATGTCGGCACCTGCTAATAATAATTCTTCAACCATTTCTCCGGTAACCACATTTCCGGCAATAATCACTTTGTTCGGATATTGTTTACGGGTTTGTTTTAGAAACTGCACAAAATGTTCTGAATAACCATTCGCAACATCAATACAAATGAATTTCAGTAAAGGATTCTCAGTAATAATTTGATTTATTTTTGCAAAGTCTTCTTTTCCTGTTCCGGTACTAATAGCAATATAATCATAAAAATCCGGAGTAACATCTTTTAAAAAATCCGTCCATTCCTGCGAAGAATAATGTTTGTGAATTGCTGTAAAAAGTTTTTCTTTTGCTAAAACTTTAGCCATTTCAAAAGTCCCCACAGTATCCATGTTAGCTGCCATAATCGGAATCCCGGACCAGGACACAGTACTGTGCAAAAACTTAAAATTTTGCTCTAAAGAGACTTCAGATCTACTCTTTAACGTCGATCTTTTGGGGCGAATCATCACATCTTTAAATCCTAATTTCAGATCACTTTCTATTCTCATGATTTTCAATTTTCGTTACTTTCAAATGTAAGGAATTTTAGATTGCAGATTTTAGGTTTTAGGCTATAAAACTGTGCAATTATTTGAATAAGAATGACAGAGAGATTCGTTAAAGCAAAGACGCCGATTAGAACAGATTTTTTGTTTCGCAGCAATTCGTAAAGTTTTCCAATTGGAAAGCGTTTCGACTTCGCTCAAAGTGACTAACGTAAAAACTGACCGCTAAAAATCAAACTGAAATACTAAACTGCAAAATATTAAATGCAAACTGTGACTGTAAACTGTGACTGTAAACTGAGACTGAGACCGTAAACTAAAAAATCTACCCGTGAATAGTTTCTCCTTTTCCGTAGTTTGTAATGATAGATTCTTCGTAGGCCAGCCATTCTCTCCAACGCTTTTCAACATCAATTCCCACACCATACTTTCTGGCATAAGTAATAAAAGTGGTATAATGTCCGGCTTCGCTTTCCATTAACTCTCTGTAAAAAACAGCCAATTCTTCGTCCTGAATATTTTCAGACAAAACCTTAAAACGCTCACAGCTTCTGGCCTCGATCATGGCCGAAAAAAGCAATCTTTCTACCAGCCCTGAAACACGGCTTCCGTCTCCGCTTTTCTTCATATACTGATACAGTTCGTTTACATAATCGTCTTTACGCTCGCGTCCTAGCTTCAATCCTCTTTTAATGATGATGTTATGCACCTGCTCAAAATGATCAATTTCTTCTTTGGCCAAAGCCAATAAATCCTGTACCAAATCCTGGTGTTCAGAATTGTTTGTGATAATCGTGATGGCATTTGTTGCTGCTTTTTGCTCACACCAGGCATGATCCGTCAAGATTTCCTCAATATTTTTCTCAACGATATTTACCCATCTCGGGTCTGTTGGCAGTTGTAATCTTAGTACGCCCATTTTTTTGTTTTATTTGTTTCAGGTTTTCTTTGTTTCAGGTTTCAGGTTGCTTTTCAGAACTAAAAAGATGTAACGCTCTATATCTTTTAAGGTACAAAACCTGAAACTTGAAACATGAAACTTTTTTTTCCCATTTCAACTTACTCCCCAGAACTAAAAAAAGTTTAAAGTTCTATACTTTTCACAGTACAAAACTTTAAACTTGAAACTTTTAAGCCTGAAACTTTATTAGTATACGAAAATTGGTCTTTCGCTCATCATTTCATTTACTTCGTTTGCCACTTCTTCGATAACAGCTTCATTTGTATGATCTCTAAGAACTTTATCGATTAAAGCAACAATAGTTTCCATATCTTCTTCAACTAAACCACGAGTAGTGATTGCAGCTGTCCCAACACGGATTCCTGAGGTTACAAATGGTGATTTATCATCAAATGGAACCATATTTTTATTTACTGTAATTTCTGCTTTTACTAATGCATTTTCAGCTTCTTTACCAGAAATCCCTTTATTTCTTAAGTCAATAAGCATCATGTGGTTATCTGTACCTCCAGAAATAATGTTGTATCCTCTTTTTACGAAAGCATCAGCCATAGCGTTTGCATTTTTCTGCAATTGCATCGCATAAGTAAAGAACTCATCTTTCAGCGCTTCACCAAAAGCTACTGCTTTAGCAGCAATGATGTGCATTAAAGGCCCTCCTTGATTTCCAGGGAAAACAGCAAGATCTAATAAAGAAGACATCATTCTGATTTCTCCTTTTGGAGTTTTTAATCCTTGTGGGTTTTCGAAATCTTTCCCCATTAAAATCAAACCTCCACGTGGTCCACGTAATGTTTTATGAGTAGTTGTAGAAACAATATGACAATGTGGAATCGGATCATTCATTAATCCTTTAGCAATAAGACCTGCAGGGTGAGAAATATCCGCAAACAAGATCGCTCCTACACTGTCAGCGATTTGTCTGAAACGTGCAAAATCCATATCACGTGAATAAGCCGAAGCTCCAGCGATGATTAATTTTGGTTGTTCTTTAGTTGCAATTTCCTGAATTTTATCATAATCTAAACGACCAGTTTCAGCGTCTACACCGTAAAAAACAGGACGGTACAAACGACCTGAGAAGTTTACTGGAGAACCGTGAGTTAAGTGACCTCCATGAGATAAGTCGAAACCTAAAATAGTATCACCAGGATTTAAACATGCATGGTAAACTGATGTATTAGCCTGAGATCCTGAGTGTGGCTGAACGTTCGCATATTCAGCTCCAAATAATTCTTTGGCTCTGTCAATTGCAATTTGCTCAATTACGTCTACTACTTCGCATCCTCCGTAGTATCTTTTGCCTGGATATCCCTCAGCATATTTGTTAGTTAAAACAGAACCAGCTGCTTCCATTACCTCATCACTTACAAAATTCTCTGAAGCGATAAGTTCTAATCCGTGAATTTGTCTGTCTTGTTCCTCTAGTATAAGGTCAAAAATTTGTTCGTCGCGTTGCATTTTTTTGATTTTCGTTAATTTCCTGCAAAAATACAAAAAAACGTTTGCCAAACTGTTAGATTATGATATATTTGACATAGAATTTTTCAACAAATAATTAACATTCACATGCCAATAACCGCCAACGATACTAAAAGAAAATCATGGTTAGAAGTACCAGAAAATAGCGACTTCCCTATTCAAAATATTCCATTCGGTGTATTTCTTACCAAAGAAAATGTCGTTACTGTAGGAACAAGAATTGGCGATTACGCTATAGATTTAGGAGCTTTACAACAATTAAACTATTTTGCAGGAATAGATTTAACGGATGATATGTTCATGCAGGACACGCTAAATGATTTTATTTCTGATGGGAAAAAAACATGGCGACTCGTTCGAAATCGTATCGCTGATATTTTCGACGAAACCAATCCACAACTTAGAGATTCAGCAAAAGACCGCGATATCGTTATTTTCAAAATTGATGATGTCGAAATGCAATTGCCTGTGTTAATTGGTGATTATACGGATTTCTATTCCAGTAAAGAACATGCAACGAACGTTGGTAAAATGTTCCGTGATCCAGAAAACGCTTTATTACCTAACTGGTTGCATATTCCGGTAGGATATCATGGAAGAAGCTCAACAATTGTTCCGTCCGGAATTCCGGTACACCGCCCTATGGGACAAACTTTACCTGCCGGACATGATACTCCCGTATTTGGTGCTTCTCGTTTAGTAGATTTTGAATTAGAAACTGCTTTCATCACTACAGACGTAAACATAATGGGAGAAAACATCTCTACTTTTGAAGCCGAAGACTATATTTTCGGAATGGTTTTACTAAACGACTGGAGTGCTCGTGATATGCAAAAATGGGAATATGTTCCACTTGGACCCTTTTTAGCAAAAAACTTTGCTACTTCAATTTCACCGTGGATTGTAACAATGGATGCTTTAGAACCTTTTAGAACTAAAGGACCTAAGCAAGATCCTACCCCGCTTCCTTATTTACAAACCAAAGGAAAAAAAGCTTTTGACATTCACTTAGAAGTTTCTTTGAAGCCTGAAAACCATGAAGAAACTGTAATTTCAAAATCTAACTTCAAATATATGTATTGGTCTATGGCCCAGCAGCTAACACACCATACCTCAAACGGATGTCGCGTGAATTCTGGCGATATGATGGGTTCCGGAACTATTTCTGGCCCAACTCCCGACAGTTTTGGTTCAATGTTAGAACTTACTTGGGGAGGAAAAAACCCAATAACACTAAATGACGGTGGTGAGCGCAAATTTATTGAAGATGGAGATACAGTAATTATCAGAGGTTTCTGCGAAAGCAACGAAGTGCGTATTGGTTTTGGAGAAGTTTCAAGCCAATTACTACCTCCGTACGTGAGACAATGAAGAGATACTGCCATATCGGAAGATATATAAGCAAAAAACCTTGTTAGACAGCTAACAAGGTTTTTTTATGTTTATTTTTCTTCCTGCCACAGATTAAAAGGATTAAAAATAATTTCTTACAATCTGTAAAAATCCGTTCAATCTCTAGCAAGAAAAACTGCACGAATGCGGGCTTTTAAAATTCAAAAAATTAAGTCGGAATCTGCTGACTCAAACAGTGTAATGTTCCAAATCCCCAGATAAAATCGATACAACTTATTCCGATCACTTCTCTATCAGGAAAACATTCCGAAAGTATATTTAGAGCGACGCGATCATTGCTGTCGTTAAAAGTAGGAACCAAAACACAATTATTCAAAATCAGGAAATTAGCATAACTAGCCGGTAATCTTAAAGTTTCGAAGTCTACACGCTTTGGCATTGGCAACGCAACTATAGTTGGAGATTTTCCGTCCTCTAGTTTTGCGTTTTGCAAACGTTTTAAATTGTCTTGCAAAGGTTTATAATTCGAATCGTTTTTGTCTGTTTCTACAATTGTTACAATTGTATCTTCGTTTACAAATCGGCACAAATCGTCAATATGTCCGTGTGTGTCATCTCCTTCTATTCCGTCCCCCAACCATATTACGTTGGTAACTCCGAGATATTCTTTAAAAACAGCCTCGTAATCTTCTTTGGTGAAATTTTCATTTCGAACCTGAATAGTAGGATGCATCAAACATTCTTCTGAAGTCAGTAACGTTCCTTTTCCGTTTACATCAATTGCACCACCTTCTACAATCACAGGTTTTCCTTTATACGTTACCTGTGTAAGTGGCACATCAATAAAATCAGCTATCTTAGAAGGAACAAATTTATCCAGTTGGTAATTTTTATACTTAGCCCATCCGTTAAAATTAAAATTCAATGCTTCTCTTTTCGATCCATTTTGTACAATAATTGGTCCGGAATCACGCATCCAGCTTCTATTAGTTTTATGAATAATGAAAGAAACATTCGTTAAATTTACGCGTGCTCTCTCCAGCATTTCGCCTACTTTTTCTTTTAGTTTTTCATCGGCTACCACCAAAAAAACGGTTTCAAAAGTGGCTACTTTTTTAATAAATTCTACAAAAGCCCATTGAACAGCTTCGTATTTTCCCGGCCAGTCGTTTCCGTTATGCGGAAAACACAATACAATTCCTTGTTGCTTCTCCCATTCCGCAGGAAATCTTCTATTATTTGTTGACATAAAAAGGTTCTAAATTTGAAAGTGCACAAAGATAATGAGATAATGTGAAAATTAGACAATGTGACAATTGGATTATTGGATAATTAGACAATCCGGCCATGTAATAACGTGATAATTATCTGATTGATTTAATAATCTAATTAATAGATTAAATTAAAGATTAAATAATAAAGCCTTAATATAAGACGAGGATCTGCTAATTACATTTGGCAAAACTAAAAAACACAACAATGAAAAATTTAAGCCTTTCATTATTAACTGCTTTATTTATTATGGCAAGCTGTAATAATGATGAAACTTCAAACAACCAGGAACCTGAAGTCGTGGTAAACGAAAATCCGGGATCTTTCAAAGAAATTGGTTCTATAACCATTGGTGGAGAAGCAGCCGCAGAAATTTCGGCCTACGATGAAAAAACAAAAAGACTTTTTACAGTAAACAATAGCGGAACCAATCAAATTGATGTAATTGATATTTCCGACCCTACAAAACCAACCAAAATTGGCAAAATTGATTTGACTCCGTATGAAGGAGCTTCTAATAGTGTTGCGGTTTACGACGGAAAACTGGCTGTTGCTTTAGAATCAACCCTTAACAAACAAGGAAATGGAAAGGTGGTTATTTTTAATACCAGCGATTACAGCTTAATCAAACAAATTACCGTTGGAGCATTACCGGATATGATTACTTTTTCGCCGGACGGAAAATATATTATGACCGCCAATGAAGGAGAACCTAATACGGATTATTCCCAAGATCCAAACGGAACAATTTCTATTATCGAAACAGCGACTTATACTGTTACAACTTTAGATTTTAGTTCGTTTAGTAGTCAGGCCGAAACTTTGAAAAAAGATGGTTTTAGAATTTCAAAATTTGCTAAGAGTTTTGCTCAGGATATCGAACCTGAGTACATCACTATAGCTGATGATTCTAAAACAGCCTGGATTACTTTACAGGAAAATAATGGTGTTGCCAAAGTAGATTTAACTTCAAAAACCATTACAGCTCTTTATCCGTTAGGTTTTAAAAACTTCAATACCGCTGAAAACGCAATTGATGTAAGTGATAAAGATGATAAGATTACTTTTAATCCATGGAAGGTAAAAGGAATGTTTATGCCGGATGCGATTAGTCACTTTTCTACCAATAATGTCCCTTATTTTGTGACCGCCAACGAAGGTGATGCCCGAGAATATGCCGCTTATTCGGATATTAAAAGAATGAAAGACATGAAGCTTGACGCAACTGCTTTTCCTGATGCTGCCGCCTTAAAACTGGAAACCAATCTAGGAAGACTAAACCTTATCACAGATATGGGAGACTCTGATGGTGACGGTGACCTGGACGAAATAGTAGCTTTCGGAGGTCGTTCTTTCTCAATCTGGAACGGAAATACGGGAAAAATTGTTTACGACAGTAAAAATGATGTTGATAAAAAAACAAACGAACTTGGAACTTATGATGACAAACGTAGTGACGACAAGGGTTCTGAGCCTGAAGCTGTGGTTGTTGCTAAAATGGGATCTCAAAATATTTTGTTTGTTGGTTTAGAAAGATCAGATGCTTTTATGACTTATGATGTAACAAACCCAAATTCTCCACAATATTTACAAACAGTGAAAACGGGCGATGCTCCAGAAGGTGTACTTTTCATTCCGGCTTCTAAAAGTCCGACGAAAAGAAGTTTGTTAGTTGTTAGTAGTGAGGGAGATGGAACGGTAAAAATATACCAGCCAGATTTAAAATAACTTTCACATTTACAGATTCAAAAAAGGGCAAAATTTAAATTTTGCCCTTTTTTTTGTCGAAATATTTTGATTCTATTAACGTATTTACATAATTAAAACCCAAAAGATGGGAATTATGTAAGAGCAAATAGAACACTATCTAAATTTCGTAGTATAATTTTGTCCTGAGTTTAAAAATTAAAACTCAATAATCATATTAAACTAAAATTTGGATATCATGAAAAAGAAATTAGCTTCAGTATCACTTTTACTACTATCAATCGCCGCCGGCGCACAAAACATGGCAACGACATCGACACAGCCTTCAATTGACAAACCCGCTTATAATAAATGGTCTATAGAATTGAATGGTGGTCTAAACAAACCTATGAGAGCAATGACACCTGGTTATTCAACAGAATCAGTTAGTCCGTTTCACGCAGATTTAGGGGTAAGATACATGTTTAATCCTAAGTTTGGTTTGAAACTGGATGTTGGATACGATCAATTTAAGGAACGTAATGACACTCCCGAATTTGACAGTAAATACTACAGAGCAAGTTTACAAGGGGTTATTAATCTTGGAAGAGCTTTAAACTTTGAAACATGGACTAATACTTTCGGTTTATTAGCACATGGAGGTTTTGGTGTTTCGCAATTAAGCAGCGATAAAGGTTTTGACGGTAAAGATTACATGGCTCATGGAATTATGGGTTTAACAGGTCAAGTTAAATTAAGCAACAGAATTGCTTTAACGGGAGATCTTACAGGTATTGTTAATGGAAGACAAAATCACAATTTTGATGGAAAAGGAGTCCCAGCTACCGGTTCATTAGATGGTGTAATGTTAAACGCTTCTGTTGGTTTGACTTTTTACTTAGGTAAAAACCAAAAACATGCTGACTGGTATTCTGAAGACAATGAAAGACTAAACAAGTTAGAAGACCGAGTTACTACTATTGAGACTAATCTTATTGATACTGATAAAGATGGTGTTGCTGATTTGTATGATTTAGAGCCTAACACAATCTCTGGAGTTGCCGTAAATACAAAAGGTCAATCTATAGATACTAATCAAAATGGTGTTCCGGATGAATTAGAAAGCTATTTAGATAAAACGTATGCTAAAAAAGGCAGCGAAGCAACAGCTCCAACAAACAAAACGGTTGAAGAATTAATTAACGGAGGGTATGTAAATGTATACTTTGATTTCAATTCTTCTAAACCAACCAATACTTCTCTATCTGGTGTTGATTTCTTAGTGAAATACCTTAAAAACAATCCTGGTAAATCAGCAGATATTATTGGATACGCAGATGAAATTGGAAACTCAAGTTACAATACTGAATTATCAAGAAAAAGAGCTGAAGCTGTGAAAAAAATCGCAACCAATGCAGGAATTGATGCTTCAAGATTAAATGTAATTGCTAACGGTGAAGACACTTCTGTGAACAAAAAATCTAAAGAAGCCCGTCAAATCGTAAGAAGAGTTACTTTCCAAGTGAAATAAACAATTCTAAGCTAGTATAAAAAGAGACTGTTTAATTTTTTAAACAGTCTTTTTTGCATATAAATACTTAAGGCCAAAAGGCCATTTTAATATTCTACGTCTTGTTTCAACGCGAATAAAACGGATTCGCTATCGCGAAGACGCTGATCAAAACAGATTTTAAAATTTTAAACTCTTTAAACGAGGAAAAAATCTGTGTTTATCCGTGTTTTTACGACGTAAATCCGTTTCATCCGCGTCGAATTAAAGCTGAAATTTAAAACAATATTGTCTCTGCTAAAAAAACAAAAGAGGCTGTTTAAAATTAAACAGCCTCTACTTCTTTGCCTTTATATAAATGTATTTTTTACTTATTGATCAATTGCTCTTTTGGTAATATCGCCAAAAGCATCAATTCTTCGGTCTCTGAAAAATGGCCAGTTCTGACGTACATTTTCCTGCAAATCCAAATCAACTTCAGCAATTAGAATTTCTTCCTGATCGTGAGAAGCCTGTGCTAAAATCTCACCTTGAGGTCCTGCAATAAACGAAGCTCCCCAAAACTGAATTCCTTCTGTTCCTTCAATATATTTTTCTAATCCAATGCGGTTTGCAGCGGCAACAAAAACACCATTAGCAACAGCATGGCCTTTCATTACGTTCATCCATGCACCGTATTGATTTACTCCATACTCTTCTTTTTCTTTTGGATGCCATCCAATAGCTGTTGGGTAAAATAAAACCTCAGCTCCTTTTAAGGCAGTAATACGTGCTGCTTCCGGATACCATTGATCCCAGCAAATAAGTGTTCCTATTTTTCCTTTTTTAGTCTCAATAGCCTGAAAACCTAAGTCACCCGGTGTGAAATAGAACTTTTCATAGAAATGCGGATCGTCCGGAATGTGCATTTTACGGTATAAACCAGCTTCTGTTCCATCCGTATCAATGATGTAAGCACTGTTATGGTAAATTCCTGCCATTCTTTTTTCGAAAAATGGAACAATAATTACCACTCCTAATTCTTTTGCCAGGGCACTAAAAGCAACAAACGAAGTACTGTAAAGTGGTTCGGCTAAAGCAAAATTATCTACATCTTCACTTTGACAAAAATAATGACTGCTATACAATTCAGGCAACAGGATTACTTCAGCTCCTTTATTGGCAGCATCTTTTACCCAGCTGATACATTTTTTAAGATTATTTTCCGCAACATCATTCAGATTTAACTGAATTACGGCTATTTTATACTTTCTTTTCGGCATGACATAAAATTTAGAGTGCAAAAATAGTAATTTTTAGAGGAATGGCAAAGAGGTGTTATCTACCACCTCTTGTAAAAAAGAAAACCATTTTACAAATATCCGATTCAGTTAAAATCAAATACCCACAAAATGGCTTCCTACAAATGTGTTTTATAAACTCAATACTTAATTACTCAATAACCACTTTTGTAGTTATGAATTCCGTTTCTGATTTTTTGAATTTAATTTCGAAAGTTCCTTTGCTTGTCGATTTATACTTAAAAACTGTCTTTTTAGGATCCGGAACCTGCATCGTACAAGGTCCTGTTGGGTATTTTGCTTCCACTTGCAATCCTTTTACTCCGCCAATGGTCACTTCGCTAATTTTGCTGAATTCCCCACAAGCGTTATCCACAACAAAAGTTACATCATAGCTCAACTCCTCATTAACCTTTCCAGTTGCAGGACCTTTCACTTCCGTAACCAAAGCAACCTTAGTAATTGATTCAGGAATACTTGGTGCATCATTATCGTTACTGCAAGAAACAAACATTGTTGCTAAAAATAATACTACAAAAACTGATTTAACTTTAAAACTTTTCATATAAAATAATAATTAATTGTTAATTACTATGAAGATGTCATTAGGTTGCGATGGTTGCTTTTTAAATTTGTTAATTCTTCAAATAAAACCAATAACAACCTAAAAATCAAAATCTTAATCTCTAAAAATAGTTTTGAAAAACAACGTAATTTCTTATGAAAAGAAAAATTTATCGTTTAGCCCCGATAGAAACGACATCCTTTTTCCTGCTTCTTTAGCGTGAAAAAGATATATTGGATAGCGGGGCAAGTGTTCTTTTTAAAACGAATTACAATACTTCAAAAAAAAAACACCAGCCTTTCGACTAGTGTTTTTGTTTACCTCTTTGTGATGTGTATCTTAATTTTTCTTTGCAAAAACCTTTTTAAATCCATTTACAATTACTAAAACTACAAAACCTAATATTAAGCCTGTAACAAATTCTTTTATTATAGAAGGAACATTAATTTTTTCCATTAAATGATGTAAAAACGGAATATAGTGTACAAAAATTCCGCCTGCTACTAAAATCAAGGCAATTGTACCAATTACCGTTAAACTTTTAATTACTATAGGCAATGCTTTTACCAATATGTTTCCAATAAATTTTGATATGCTTTTTTCTTTTTTACTAAACTTAATAAGCTTATAACCCGCCTCATCCATTCTGACAATAAGAGCAACAATACCATAAACACCAACGGTTGCAATCAAGGCAATAATCGAAGTTACTATGATTTGCTGACCAAGTGGCTGACCAATTACAGTACCTAAAGCAATAATCACAATTTCTACTGATAGTATAAAATCGGTTACGATTGCTGATTTAATTTTTCCTTTTTCAGCCTCTAGAATTTCTTCTTCTGTAAACGTTTCTTCTGTTATCCCTTCTGATTCTTCGTGTTTGTGCGGAAATATAAATTCGTAAATTTTCTCTGCTCCTTCATAGGCCAAAAATAAACCTCCAAGTACCAGAATTATAATGATAGCTACTGGCAAAAAAGCGCTTAATAAAAAAGCAATTGGCAAAATAATTACTTTATTCAATAAGGAACCTTTGCTGATCGCCCATAATACCGGAAGCTCTCTCGAGGATGCAAACCCCGAAGCTTTCTCAGCATTTACAGCCAAATCATCACCCAAAATACCCGCTGTTTTTTTTGCTGCAACTTTACTCATTACTGCAACATCATCCATAATTGCTGCGATATCGTCTAATAGTACGAAAAAACCTGATGCCATTATACTTATTTTGTTTTAGAAAAATCACTTAATTAACTGGTTTTAAATACACCAAATTAATACGTGATCCTGATTGTTTATTGCTGCGAATCTAAGACTTTTTTGTTGATTTTTCTAGCCAAAAATTAACTGCATTGTCCTAAAAGCACCCAAATAATAATAAACACGAAAATAGTTCCAAAACAACCTCCACCTAATTTTTTCGCACCGTAACCCGCTATTAATCCTCTAAAAATATTGTTCATTGTATTTCGATTAAGATTATTCCTCTTTTGATTTGATTTTCAAACCACTATAGTAAAGATCATAACTTTATTGCAAATTATTTTACATTACTTTCAGAAAAATTTATATCATTTATTGAATTACGAGTTTGCGTTCAAACAAAAAACACCAGTATTTCTACTGGTGTCATTTTGGATATTATTCATAAAAAGAAATTAACTTAATCTGTTGTAACAGAATAGCCTCTGCTTACTAAAGTTGCTTTATAGGTAATACCTTGTCCTGTAGGAGGAGCCGGAGGATTCTGACCCTGTAACTGAACATAACTTCCTGTATTAGAAGGAAGATTAAGTAATCGGTATAAAATTAGATTAACCATTGAACTTGAAAGCGCATTATTATTAAAATTAATGGATAAGTTTTTATCTGTAATTAATGCTAATGATGGTAATTCGATAGAAGTAAGAATCTTATTATTACTAAAATAAAGCCCTTTACATGAAGTTAACATAGGGAATAATATAGAAGTTAAAGACGGATTATTTAAAATACCTGTGTCGTATCCATGCAGTGTTTTCATAAGAGGAAACCCAATTGAAGTAAGTTTGTCGTTATTTGACACGTCCAAATCGTTATATACTTCAGTAAGGTTACTTACATTCACATTCACTAACTTTAAGTTATTTTGGATTTTTAAATTTATTAAGCTCTTTATTACACTTAAATCTAAAGTCGTTAGGTTTGTTGTACTGGTAACATAAATATTCTCTGTATAAGGCCCCAATTCAGCGATAATCTGTGCTGCCGCCTGCGCATCTGTGACATCTCCCGTTATAACAATACTTGGTTTTCCTTTATTTTGGCTGCTTCCCGCATACAAGGCATAGGGCACACTCAACAACTGACTTGTACCGCTAATGGTATAATTAGTCCCTCCGGTTGGATCAATTTCTGTCTTGATAAAGTGTGATCCTGCTCCCCAATTTATTCCTGCAAAAGTTCCGGTAACAGCTGTTCCGCCGCCTATTTCTATAGTGGCCAGTCCATTGCTGTTTGTTGTTGTGGTTTGGGTTTCTACATAAGAAGCTGTACCGCTTGCTGAACCTGCAAGTATACTCGTTTTGATACTTACTAAAGTACCGGCAACCAATGTTCCGTCGGTTTTACGAATGACTGATTGGTAGCTCATTTTTTGCGGAGCCTGCGCAAATAAAATAGTAAAAGAACTCAACAATAGTAAGGCCAGAGTAATTTTTTTCATATCTTTTTCTTGGTTTTAAAATATTTTTTTTGATTTTACTGACTGTATTGAATATTCTTCCAGAAACCGAAATTCTGAGAAACTTAAAAATGGAAGTAGTATCATTTTCTCTGTAATTTCATTTGAAAGAATATTAATCAACTAGTCCGTAGTAACAGAACTACCCGTATTTATCAAAGTTGCTTTATCGATAAGCCCTTGTCCTGTAGGAGGAGCAGGTGGATTTTGTCCTTGTAATTGAATCGATTTTCCTGGAACAGGTAAAACATTTATTATTTTACTTAATAACGAATTAACCTGAGAACTTGGTAAAGCATTGTCACTAAATCCGATTTGTTTACCAGTAGTAAGAGATAACATAGGTATATTGATAGTATTCAAGCTCGAATTAGAAGTAATATACAAACTATTAATTTGGGTTAGTAGTGGAAAAGAGACTGACGTTAAAGACTTATTATCGTATATCGTAGCCTGATCATCTCCTAATATTACGTTTAATGCTGGAAATACAATTGAACTCAATTTTTCGTTATATCTTATATTAAATTCATCCTGAACGACACTAAGATTATCAAACTTTACAGCAACTAGTTTAGAATTAAGACTTATATCAAGATAAAATATTTTTTTTAATACGCTCAAATCTAAAGTTGTCAGGTTTGTGGTACGAGTCACATAAACCTTCTCCGTATGAGGTCCAAACTCAGCCGCTATTTGTGCTGCCGCCTCTGCATCTGTGACATCTCCTGTTATAAAAATAGTTGTTTTTCCTTTATTTTCACTGCTTCCCGCATACAAGGCGTAGGGCACACTTAAAAGCTGACTGGTACCGCTAATGGTATAATTAGTCCCTCCTGTTGGATCGATTTCGGTCTTGATAAAATGTGAACCTGCACCCCAATTTATTCCGGAAAAAGTTCCTGTAACGGCTGTTCCGCCACCGATTTCTATAGTAGCCAGTCCATTGCTGTTTGTTGTTGTGGTTTGGTTTTCTACATAAGAAGCCGTACCACTTGCTGAACCTGCCAAAATACTAGTTTTGATACTCACTAAAGTACCGGCAACCAATGTACCATCGGCTTTACGAATGACTGATTGGTAACTCATTTTTTGCGGAGCCTGCGCAAATAAAATTGTAATAGAGCTCAATAATAGTAATACGAGAGTAATTTTTTTCATATATTTTTCTGCTGTTAGAAAGTTATTTTTTTATGATTTTAAACGTTTTTATCGTTTTACCGCTGTTACTTACAGTCAGAAAATAAATGCCGCTATTTAACCCTTGCATGGATACACTGGTATCAGGGCTTGTTACTTCTACTTTTTTGGATACGATTTTTCCGTTAATATCAAATAATTGGCATGATAAATCATTCCATTCGTTTGTAGCAACAGCCAAACTAAGTACATCAACAGCTGGGTTAGGGTAAGCGGTCATTGCAAGAGTAATACCTTTAAATTCTTCATTGCCAAGACTGACTATTTCATAAGCCTGTTGAACACCTTGCAAAACAAATCCGTTAGCCCCCCCTTGTAAACTTGTATAAGTGGTCTGTCCCACTGAGTAGCTTGAGGAACCTCCACTCCCGGTAGCATTTCCACCTGAGACTACTACACTCTCTTGTGAATAGCCACTGGTAATAAATGAAAAACCCGTAATAAATAAAATTAAAAAAGTGTGTAGATTTTTTTTCATATAATTGATTTTCTGATTAGTTATTCAAATATAGAATAATTATTATACAGAATATTATTACCAAGAAAAGATTGTGTAAAAAAAACACCAGCATTTCTGCTGGTGTCTTTTTTAAATAGTAAAGATGTACTACACCTCTTTTTTTTTTCAATTATTCTTCATTATGCGTTTGATTTCTGAAAACCAATTGCCCGTCAAAAGCATCTAATAGAATGATACTGTCTGTCGTAATGTTCCCGGCCAGAATTTCTTTTGACAGTTGATTCAATACTTCTCTTTGAACCACACGTTTTACCGGTCTTGCACCAAACTGCGGATCATAACCTTTGTCTGATAAATAAGCAATAGCTTCTGGTGTTGCATCCATCGTAATGCCTTGCAGAGCTAACATCTTTGTAACACTCTTCAACTGTAAACCTACAATTTTAGAAATATTATCCACTGTTAAAGGCGTAAACATCACAATCTCATCAATACGGTTGATAAACTCCGGACGAACAGTTTGTTTCAGCAAGCCTAAAACTTCAACTTTTGCAGCCTCGGTCGCTGATTCGATACTTCCTTTTAAATTTTCAAACTTATCCTGTATAATCTGACTTCCCATGTTAGAAGTCATAATGATAATCGTGTTTTTAAAATCTGCCAGACGGCCTTTGTTGTCAGTTAAACGGCCTTCGTCCAAAACCTGAAGCAAGATATTAAACGTATCAGGATGTGCTTTTTCAATCTCGTCTAACAAGATTACGGAATATGGTTTTCTACGAACCGCTTCGGTCAATTGCCCCCCTTCATCATATCCCACATATCCCGGAGGTGCACCTACTAAACGACTCACACTGTGACGCTCCTGATACTCACTCATATCAATACGCGTCATGGCATTTTCATCGTCAAAAAGATACTCAGCCAAAGCTTTTGCCAATTCCGTTTTACCAACTCCGGTAGTTCCTAAAAATAAGAATGTTCCAACAGGTTTTTTCATGTCCTGCAAACCGGCACGACTTCTGCGTACGGCATCACTTACTGCTTCAATCGCTTCTTCCTGTCCCACGACACGTCTGTGCAATTCATCTTCCAGATGTAATAACTTTTCTCTTTCTGTCTGAAGCATTTTCATTACTGGAATTCCGGTCCATTTTGCTACAACTTCGGCAATATCTTCACGGGTTACTTCTTCTTTTATCAAGGAATTACCAGACTGATATTCCTGTAATTGTTTTTGTAAAACTTCCAGACGTCCTTGTGCTTCTTTTACTTTTCCGTAACGAATTTCAGCTACTTTTCCATAATCACCGTCACGTTCAGCACGTTCAGCTTCATATTTAAAGTCTTCTAATTCTAATTTTACAGCCTGAATTCCGTCAACAACATCTTTTTCTGATTTCCATTTTGCATAAATTTCGTTGCGTTCTTCTTTTAAGTTCGCCAAATCCATGCGAAGAATTTTTAGCTTACTTTCTTCTTTTTCACGTTTAATCGCTTCAATCTCAATTTCCAACTGCATGATCTTACGATCTAAAACATCCAGTTCTTCCGGTTTTGAATTGATTTCCATACGCAGTTTTGAAGCCGCTTCGTCCATCAAATCAATGGCTTTGTCCGGTAAAAAACGATTGGTAATATAACGTTGAGACAATTCAACCGCAGCAATAATCGCCTCATCTTTAATTTGAACTTTATGATGCGTTTCGTACTTTTCTTTAATTCCACGTAAAATCGAAATAGCACTTTCGGTATCCGGTTCGTCAATTAAGATTTTTTGGAAACGACGCTCCAGCGCTTTGTCTTTCTCAAAATATTTTTGATATTCATCCAAAGTTGTTGCACCAATTGCTCTTAACTCACCACGAGCCAAAGCCGGTTTCAAGATATTTGCTGCATCCATTGCGCCTTCTCCTCCACCAGCACCTACAAGTGTATGAATCTCGTCAATAAATAAAACGATATCTCCTTCTGCAGCTGTAACTTCTTTTACTACCGCTTTCAAACGTTCTTCGAATTCTCCTTTAAATTTAGCACCGGCAATCAATGCTCCCATATCAAGTGAGAAAACGATCTTATCTTTTAAGTTTTCCGGCACATCACCGTCCACAATTCTATGTGCCAATCCCTCTGCAATAGCCGTTTTACCAACTCCTGGCTCTCCTATTAACATTGGGTTATTTTTTGTTCTACGCGTCAAAATCTGTAACACACGACGAATCTCTTCATCACGACCAATAACGGGGTCAAGTTTTCCGGTACGTGCCAGTTCGTTTAGATTTTTTGCATATTTATTTAACGAATTATAAGTTTCCTCAGCTGAAGCCGATGTTACTCTCTCTCCTTTACGAAGTTCTTCAATAGCTGCTTTAAGGCCTTTTCCAGTAACCCCCTGATCTTTTAAAATCTGAGAAACTTTACTTTTTGAATCGAAAATAGCCAAAATTAAATGTTCGATAGAAACATATTCATCGTTCATTTTTTGTGCTATAATCTCCGCTTCATTCAATGCTTTGTTTGCGTCTCTGGAAAGCAATATATCACCTCCGGAAACTTTTGGAAAACTTTGAATTGTACTGTCTAATATTTGTAAAAACAACGGAACATTTACATTTAGTTTCTTCAGAATAAACGGAGCCACATTTTCATCTACTTCAAAAATAGCTTTAAAAATGTGTTCGTTTTCTATCTGCTGTTGTCCGTTGCGTTGGGCCAATTGCTGTGACAGCTGAATGGCTTCCTGCGATTTAATTGTAAATTTATTTATGTTCATATGTATACGATTTAGGATTGATTATTAGTTATTTAGTCTGATGTCCTTAAAATTACAATTTATTGAATTAATTTTTTAACTTTAAACACTCTAACTTTGCTTGAGAACATTCAAATTATATTCCATACTAAAAATACAGACAAAATGTCGCTTAAAATTAGTTTTCAGTCTATTTTTAACGCCAAAAAGTCACAAAACAAGTCAAATATGAGTTTTTTTAATTCAATCTTCGGAAATTCGGAGTCAGCAGACACTCCAAAAAGCAATGTAAATTGGACAGAATTAACCGATATTGCCCAATTAATGGAGATCGAAACAATATCCAATGTAAAGCCGGTTGTTATTTTTAAACACAGTACCAGATGTAGTATCAGCCGTATGGCTTTAAAACAATTTGAACGTGAATACGATTTAAAAGATACAGTAGACGCTTATTTTCTGGATTTAATAGCACACAGAGATATTTCAAATGAAATAGCAAACAAATTCAATGTTTATCATGAATCTCCTCAATTGATTTTAATCCGAAACGGAAAAGCTATTTATGATGTTTCACACAGTGATATTGATGCGGAGGCTTTGAAAGATAAAGTTTGAAAAATTTCTTTACCATTAAGATATTAAGGTTCATTAAGAGCTTAACTTAATTATCTTAAACTTTGTAATTGCTTTCAAAAAGAAAGCTTTAAACCACTAAGATATTAAGATTCATTAAGCATTTAACTTAATTTTCTTAATATCTTAATGGTAAAAATCAATCAAAAAGTTCCTTCTGAACCTCCTCCGCTAAAACCACCACCACCAAAATCCATTGGAGAGTTTTCAGGTTTCACTTCCGGTTTCATTCCAAAAGCAGAAGCAACAATTAAAGCTTCGGCGTTTAAAATGGCATTTGATGTATTAATTCTGTCCGGTTTAAAGGTTAAACCTCTTTCTTTATCTTTCAATTTTCTGATGGAAAAATAGGCTATAGCAAATAAAACTACTCCACCCAGTGTCAATGCTACTTCTATTGGTAAAACCGAGTAATAAAACCGAATGGTGTAAATAGTAAAACCGATAGCTAAAAAACTGATCCATAACATGATTCGATCTTTGTTTTTTACCGCCTGAACCAAATAGACAGCCGGCACTATAAATGTGAAAGCATAAAAAAAGTAAGCAAACGGAATATCCTGTCCGGGAAGCACAGCTGCACCTAAAAGTTCCGCAGAAAGTTCTCTTACAACCAAATAATTACACGAAAGGTAAAATAGAATCAAACAAAAGCTATTCGCTAACAAAAGACCATTATAGTAATAACTTTTCGTTAAATTTTGAATTGCTTTTTTAGTCAAAAAATAAAGCCCCGCAGCAAACAGCATGGTAACAAATGGTAAAATTGTTCTTCCGGTTTCTCCAAATTCAAACAGGCTAAAAAACAAAACGGCAGTTGAGGCTAAACAAAACACTAACAACGACAGCAAATTCAAATATCTGCTATAAAGCAGGAATGACATAACAGCAACAAAAATGGCAATCATCAGCTCGTAACCTTCTGTTGTAATGGCAATAGCGAATCCTACATTTAAAATAGCTCCCAAAATAAAAGCATCATCCAGTCCATGTCCATAGTATTTTTGATTGGCTAAAAATTCTGCGCCACCCAAACCTACCAAAGCAAAAATATAACAACAGATTTTAAAAAAGGCATCCTCTCCGCTAAGTCCCAATAACGAAATCGCACCGCAAATGGAGAGGTATAAAAATGAACCCAGCAGGAAAAATCCCAATCGGACTAATATGTTTTTTTGTCTTTTAAAAACAGTTAATTCTTTTTTAATCTGGTCCTTTTGTTCCTTATCAATAAAACCAGCTGAATGTAGAGAAGCGGCTTCTTCAATTAAAGCTAAATCATCTAACGCGCTTTTGTCATATATTATCATGCTGTAATTTCTTTATTGAATTTCTTAATCAGTTTAATAAACATTATAATTGAACCTATAAAATACAATGGGAGAAGTAAAATAAGTAATTCCCAAACGTCTGAAAAATCAATATGATCAAAAATTCGAAACAAAATTATATTAAGTCCAATATAGGCGTAGACGATTGTAAAAACATACAGCGAAATTGCTTTAAACTGATAACTGACCTTATAAAAGTAGTAGGAAGAACCAGCTAGTAACACTGCAAAAAGTAACCAGATACCATCCTCAAAATAACCTGTCAAATTATGAATTAGTGCAATACTGGTGATATGTAAAGCAAAGGTAAGATAGATAATACTGAAGTGTGTTTTTAACTGAACTCTCGAGCTATAAACAGTCCACAAAACAAGTAGAACTCCCAACATAATTGCTGAGTAACTCAAATTTTGATCGGCATAAAAATTACTGTTGTTGAGTAAATCCTGTGGTGCAACCGAAAGCCCTACATAAGCCGCCAAACCAGTAATTCCGATTGTTAAGACGCTTTTATTGTCAAAGTAATAAGCACAAAAGAAACTCACCAGAGTTGGAATTAGTGTTGCCAGTCCGTAATGAGTTCCGAAAGGCTTGTATTGAAATTGCAAATAACCAATAAAGATACAGGTAAGTACATTGGCCGTCAGGACTAGGTATTCTAAAACCGGATGCTCAAAAGCCGTTTCTGTTCTTTGAAATCCTTTTGCGTTTTTAAAGCAAAAGTAAAAACAAACACCTATAACAATCAATAATAAGGACAGAATCGCAATATGTCCGATTGTATCTATATTTTTGTAAATTAAAATTCCGATTCCTGAAGTAAATGATAGTACAGACAAGTACAGAAATAGCTTTAGTTCCGCATTTAGCGAAAAAATAGCCAAACTGCGATAGGAAGTTATTTCCTGATACTGCTTTTCGCTTATTAAATTTCTTTCTAAAAGCGCTTTAGTGGCTTGATCATCAAACTTATTCATAGTTACTTTTATAAAACTGTAAATCAAAAATAGTGTTTTTCTTTTATTTGTAAGATGATTATTGTAAAATGTGAAATGCTAGATGTGAAATGCTGCATGTGAGCTAAAAAACGAAATCCCGAATTTTTTAAATTCGGGATTTCGTTTTTTTAACTATAGTAATTGAGATATTTTACTTTTCACATTTTACAATCAACATTTTACATCTCACAATTAACAATTAATAAGCTGCTTTCATTTTATCTTTTATCGCATTCAGACATAAGTTATTAATACTGCCTTCATGCGTGTGTTTTGTTTCTTTAGGAGATTGGTAAGTTCCGGCCTCCAATTGTTCTGCAACTGCTTTGTAAGCGTCTCTGAAAGGCATACCCGCCACTACCATTTCGTTTAAAGTGTCTACCGTAAACAAATAATCGTATTTTTTATCTTTTAATATGTTGTCTTTTACCGTAATGTCTTTTACAGAAAAAATAGCAATATCCAAACACGCTTTTAAGTTTTGAATTGCAGGAAATAAACCTTCTTTTAAAAGTTGCAAATCTCTGTGATAACCGCTTGGCAAGTTATTGGTAATTAACGTAATTTCATACGGCAGTGCCTGAATCTTGTTACACTTTCCTCTGATTAATTCGAATACATCCGGGTTTTTCTTGTGAGGCATGATACTGGAACCTGTTGTAAGATGTGCCGGAAGACCAATAAAGTCAAAGTTCTGACTCATATACAAACAAACATCCATTGCAAATTTTGATAATGTACCCGCAACGCTTGTCATGGCAAAAGCTACAGTTTTCTCTGCTTTACCACGGCTCATTTGAGCTGCTACGGCATTGTATTTTAATGTTTCAAATCCTAGCTCCTGAGTCGTAAAGGTTCTGTTGATAGGAAACGAACTTCCATATCCTGCAGCTGATCCCAACGGATTCTGATCTACCACTTTTGAGGCTGCATTTAACATCGTGATATCATCAATTAAACTTTCAGCATAAGCAGAAAACCACATTCCGAATGACGATGGCATTGCGATCTGCAAATGTGTGTATCCCGGTAATAAAACATTTTGATGTTTCTCTGCCGATTCCATCAACAAATCAAATAGTGTTTTTACCTGTTCTTTTATTGCTTTTACTTCGTCTTTTAAATACAAATGTACATCCACTAAAACCTGATCGTTTCGCGAACGTGCCGTATGGATTTTTTTTCCGGCATCACCAAGTTTTATGGTGAGTAAATACTCTATTTTGGAATGTACGTCTTCAAAACTGTCTTCTATTTCGAATTTCCCAACCGCAATATCTGCTATGATTTCATTTAATGCATCAACCAAAGAAGTTGTTTCTTCCTGAGTTAATAAACCTATTTGACCAAGCATTTTGGCATGCGCGATTGAACCTAAAGCATCATATTTTGCTAAAACTAAATCCAGTTCACGGTCGTTTCCAACCGTAAAATGCTCGATTTGTTTGTCTGTTGGTATTCCTTTTTCCCAAAGTTTCATAAGATGTATGTTTTTTGTTTCACAGAGCTACTCAAAGAGTCTCAGAGATTCACAAAGTTCTTGTTTTATTCTATGTTTCTTATTTCCTGATTGCCATAGCCCCGATAGCAGTAGAAATTCTTTTATTTTTTTTCTTTAAAAAAATAAAAGATTACTTCACTTAATTCTCATTTTAATCGGAGTTCAGAGAACTTCGTTTGGAACGGATAGCGGGAAATAGCTCCTAATAAATATTATATTTTAAAGAAATCGGTTAGTATTTTGATATACAAATCGACTCCTTCTTCTATTTCATTTATAAAAATAAATTCGTCAGCTGAATGTGAACGTAGTGTTTCTCCAGGCCCTAGTTTTAAGGACTGGCAACTCAAAACAGACTGATCTGAAAGTGTTGGCGAACCATAAGTTGTTCTTCCCAGAGCGATTCCGGCTTGTACTAAACCATGTGCAACCGGAATTGACGAAGCATTGAGATGCATAGATCTTGGCGTCACTTCGGCATTTACATTGGCTCTTACTACTTCCAGAATCTCTGTATTCGAGTAACAGTCAGTTACGCGAATATCAACCACTAAATCGCATTCAGACGGTACTACGTTGTGCTGTTTTCCTGCGCTGATTTGTGTTACAGTCATTTTTACAGGACCTAAAACATCAGAGATTTTATCGAATTTATAGTTTTTAAACCATTCCATTACAGGAATTGATTTGTAAATTGAATTATCATCATTTTGGTGTGCTGCATGGCTTGCAGTTCCTTTGACTTTTACATCTAAAACCAGCAACCCTTTTTCGGCAACAGCCAATTGCATTAAAGTAGGCTCACCAACGATAGCGCAATCTAATTCCGGCAAATGCTTTAAAACGCTGTTTAAACCATTTTTTCCGCTGCTTTCTTCTTCGGCAGAAGCTACAACAACAATATTATGTGATAAGTTTTGATTTTCGTAAAAATACACGAATGTGGCTAGTAATGAGACCAAGCATCCTCCGGCATCATTACTTCCTAAACCAAATAATTTCCCTTCTTTTTCGATGGCTTTAAACGGATCATTTGTATAAGCCTGATTGGGTTTTACGGTATCATGGTGTGAGTTTAATAAAAGTGTTGGTTTGTTTTCGTCGAAATACTTGTTGAAAGCCCACACATTATTGTTTTCTCTTTGAAAAGGAATCTCATTTTGATTGAACCAATTTTCGATTAAAAGGGCTGTTTGGTCTTCTTCACTTGAAAAGGAAGGAGTTTCGATAAGGCTTTTTAATAAACTAATTGCTTCCTGGGTAAGCGTTGCAATATTTTTCATAGTTATGGTTTCTTTGCCGTGAAGGCTCGAAGTCACAAAGTTTTTAATTGAATCTGTGACATTTTTAGTTTGGGCAAATTTCTTAAATTAATATTTAAAATGCTTTGCGTGATGTGCTTTTTTTGCCACGAATTACACAAATTTTTACTAATTTTTATTTTCATTCTCGAAAATTCGTGTAATTGGTGGCAACCAATTTTATAACGTAATCGTTGTATGTAAAACATCAGGGTTTTGAAGCATTTTATGATGCCCAATTTTGATTTTCTGTACCCCTCTAGATAAACTGTTGAAGCAATTATCCAGTTTTGGAATCATTCCGGAATGGATAACTTTTTCAGCTTTTAGCTTATTATACAATACTTCGTTGATTTGGGTTATTACAGATGAATCGTCTTCTGAATCTTGTAAAACACCTTGTTTTTCGAAACAATAGGTTAGTGTAACATCAAAAAATTCAGACAAAGCAATAGACAATTCGCTTGCGATGGTATCGGCATTAGTGTTTAACAATTGTCCGTTTTTGTCGTGTGTTATTGCGCAAAAAACAGGAACAATTCCAGTTTCTAGTAAGGTAGTCAATAATTTGGTATTAACTTGTTTTACATCGCCTACAAAACCATAATCGATTGTGGGATGATTTCGTTTCACAGACTGTATCAGATTCCCGTCGGCACCTGAAAAACCAATTGCGTTATTGTCTTTGGCTTGCAATTGCGCTACAATGTGCTTGTTGATTTGACCTGCGTAGATCATTACCACAACATCAAGCATCGGAGCATCTGTAATTCGGCGTCCATCAATCATTTGCGGCACCAAACCAATACTCTGTGCCATTTTTGTAGCCGATTTTCCACCGCCATGAACTAAAACTTTATGTCCTTCGATTTTAGAAAAATCGGTTAAGAATTGCTCTAATTCGTGTGGATTATCGATGATGTTTCCACCAATTTTTATTACTGATACTTGCATATTTATTAATAGGTTCAAAGGTTCAGAGGTCCAGAGGAACAAAGGCTTTTTTTTAGGTTTGAAGCCTATGAGCCTTTGCAACTTTGTGCCTTTGGACCTCAAATTAAAGCTTCTTCAAAATCTTCTGTAAAACCAATTGTGCCGAATAAGTTCTGTTATTTGCTTGCTGAATTACGATTGAATTTTCTCCGTCTAAAACTTCATCGCTTACAATTACGTTACGACGAACCGGAAGACAGTGCATGAATTTTCCATTGTTAGTTAAAGCCATTTTTTCGGCCGTAACGGTCCAATTTGGATCTATGTTGGTTACTTTTCCGTAGTCATTGAAATTACTCCAGTTTTTAACGTAAACGAAATCGGCATTTTCAAACGCTTTATCCTGATCGTATTCGATTTTGCAATCTTTTGTGATTTCGGGACTTAGTTCGTAACCTTCCGGATGCGTGATTACAAAATCCATATCTTTTTGCATCTGCATCATTTCTACAAATGAATTGGCAACAGCCTGAGGCAATGCTTTTGGATGCGGTGCCCACGAAAGCACTACTTTCGGTTTATGTTTGGTTTTGTATTCTTCCATTGTAATGGCATCCGCTAAAGACTGCATTGGATGGCGAACAGCGCTTTCCATGTTTACAATTGGCACTGTTGCATGTTTTAAAAAGCCTGAGATTACGGTTTCGGCATAATCTTTTTCTTTGTCTACCAAGCCTGCAAAAGCACGAATGGCAATAATATCACAATATTGAGATACCACTTCGGCAGCTTCTTTGATATGCTCTGAAGCACCAGAATTCATAATAGCTCCATCTTCAAACTCTAAGGTCCAGCCTTCGTTAGTAAAGTTCATCACCATGACATTCATCCCTAGGTTCATGGCCGCTTTCTGAGTACTCAGACGCGTTCTTAAACTTGGATTAAAAAACAACATCCCTAAGGTTTTATTCTTCCCTAAGTTTTGATTTTTAAGTGGGTTCTTTTTGATTTTTAACGCACTTTTTACCCATTTTGATAATGAGTCGATATCTTGTATTGAAATATAATTCATAATTTCTTGTTTAATCGGTTAATCGTTAATTTGTTTAATCGGTTTTCCAACTAAACAAGTTTAACTTTTATGCTTTTCTTAAAAATAATTTTTGTTTTACTAATAGGGTACTTCAACGCGGATTACACTGATTCGCTATCGCGAAGACGCGGATAAAAACTGATTTTACTTTTTTTACTTCCTTATCTTTCGATAATTTTCGAAAACTTTCCGTCTAAATTCTGGTTTATTTCCAAAATTCAACAACAAACCTACTTCGCAATTTGTACCTCTTAAATAGTTCAACATTTGATTTTCAAAGGCTGGAACTATACTGTCAGCCGCTTTTAATTCAAGAATAACTAAATTTTCAACAATTAAATCGGCATAATATTTCCCAACTTCAATTCCTTTATAATAAACTTCTATTTTTCTTTGAGCTTCAACATTTAAGCCTTTACTTTTTAATTCCAGGTACAGAGAATTTAAATAAACTCTTTCTAAAAACCCATATCCTAATTCATTATAAACCTCATAAAAGGTTTTAATAATAACATCGGTCAATTCTTCATGCAACAATTCCATAATTTTAAAACTTGAATGAAATATACTACATTTAAATTAGAAATAAATCTAAATATCTGTTTTATCCGCGTCTTCGCTTTAGCGAATCCGTTTCATCTGTGTTTAATTTACACAATCTTAGTAAAGGGAATCTCATCCTTTAAAGCCTTTAAAATAAAATTATCATTCAAGCCATTAACGATCCAGGTTTCAATATTAGCCGCTTTTGCAATTGCGGCTGCTTCTATCTTCGACTGCATCCCTCCTGTTCCATGTGATGATTTTGATTCTCCAATTTCTTTTTCCAATATTTTTAAATCCTGTACCAGTTTGATCGTTTCAGGAATTTCATCGTGAATAGAATTTTTCGTATAAATTCCATTTGTATTAGTGGCAATAATCAGAATATCAACATTTAGCAACACTGCTGTTAATGCTGCCAGCTTATCGTTATCTCCAAACTGTATCTCATCTGTAGCAACGGTATCATTTTCATTAATAATCGGAATGTAGTTGTTCTCGACCAAAACGTTTATGGTATTGACTATATTGACTTTAGACTGTTCCTTTTCGAAATCAGAATAGGATAATAAACACTGTGAAGTCAATAAACCTAAATCACTGAAGTTTTCATGGAAAATCCGCATTAAATGGGGCTGACCAATTGAAGCTAATGCTTGTTTAACTACAATTTCTTTTCCTTTACTTTCAAGCTTTACAAACTGCTTTGCTGCTGCGATTGCTCCTGAACTCACGATTACAAACTCGTAATCTTTGTTTAAAGCAGCAATCTGCATCCCGAGGTCTTCAATCTTTCCCCGCGAAATATGATTGGTTTCTTTGGTTAAAGTATTGCTTCCTATTTTTAATAAAATCCTCTTCTTACTCATTTTTTAAAGGTGCTAAGGTTCTAAGATTCTAAGTTTTTTTTTCAGAATTGTCTAATTATCTAATTCCCTTAATTATCTTATTTGTCATATTCTCCTATTTAACCGCAAAGGGCGCAAGGTATTTTAATTTCTTTGTCTGGATAAACGCTAAGTTCGCAAAGCTTTTTCCTTAATAAATTTTAAGTTTTAAAATTCCAAATTCCAATCATTTGAAATTTAAAATCGTTAATCATCAATTTAAAATTTGGAGAAAACTAACTATCTAATTATCTAATTGTCCAATTGCCTCAATTACCTAATTTGCCCTTCTCCGTAAACGTACCATTTATTGGTTACGAGATGCTGAAGTCCGATAGGACCCCGCTGATGCAATTTATCGGTACTTATCGCTAATTCTCCGCCAAGACCAAATTGTCCTCCGTCTGTAAAACGGGTTGAAGCATTTTGATAAACAGCGGCGGTATCAACAGCATCCATAAATTCCTGCGCTGCTTTGTCATCTCTCGTAATAATTACTGCCGAATGCCCTCCACAATATTTGTTTATTTTCTCAATTGCATTTTCTTCAGAATCGATGGAACCAATTACTATTTTATAATCCAGAAATTCCTCGTACCAGATATCTTCATTTTGAAGCGTTTCTGTATCTTCAAAACTTTTTAAAGACTCATCCACAATTACTTCTACGTTAAATTGCTTTAATTCTGCTATTAAAATAGCTGTAAACCCTTCAAAATTGGGCAACTTAGAATCTATTAAGACTTTATCGACCGCATTACAAGCCGATATTTTAGAGGTTTTGGCATTTATAATTATTTTCAAAGCCAAATCTGTATCTGCCTTTTCATGAACGTACACAAAATTATTTCCTCGTCCGCTTACGATAACTGGACAAGTTGCGTGCGCTTTTACAAACTCAATTAATTTTTCTCCGCCTCTTGGAACTATTAAATCTACTTTTTGAGTTGGTTTTTCCAAAAAAGCCTGAGTTTCTGTTCGATTATAGTTCAAATACTCCACCCAGTCTTTCGAAACTCCATTTTCTGCTAAAGCCTGATGCCACAAATCCACAATTTTTAAGTTTGATTTTAAAGCTTCTTTTCCTCCTTTTAATAAGATCTTATTTCCGGATTTAAAGGCAATTCCTCCCGCTTCAATTGTAACATCCGGGCGGGATTCGTAAATGATTAAAATCGTTCCGAAAGCGGCTGTTTTATTAATCACTTTTATACCATTATCATGAACAAAATGAAAGCGCTCTACTCCAACAGGATCTTCTTGCGAAGCCAGTTGGTTGAGAGATAAAATCATCTCATCTACTTTTTTATCATCTACTTTCAGTCGTTCTTCCATCGCTAAATCTGAGCCTTCATAAGCCAGTAAATCCTCCTGGTTGGTGAGAATAATGCTACTCCGCTCCTGCTCGACAAGCTTTGCCATAGACCGCAAAACGAGATTGCGTTTTTCAATTGATAATGGATTCATTTTTTCGGTTTAATTGGTTAATCGTTAATTCGTTCAATCGATTAACCAATTAAACGAATTAACAGTATATCGTAAACTTAATTTTTCAGTTCTTCTAAACTTTCTTTTAGAGCTTTTACAAACGTATCAATATCAGCTTTCTTTACTGTAAGTGGCGGTAAAATTCTAAGTAGATTTTTATTGTTGGCGCTTCCTGTAAAAATGTGTTTTTCGATGATTAACTTTTTTCTTAAAGCCGCAACATCAAAATCAAACTCTACTCCAAGCATTAAACCTTTTCCTTTTACTTGTTTGATGCCTTCGACTTCTTTAATTTTTTCTAAGAAATATTCATAAACTTCGTTCACATTTTTCTGTAAATCTAGTTTTTCAATTACATCTAAAACCGCAATTCCCGCAGCACAAGATAAATGGCTTCCGCCGAAAGTAGTTCCCAATAATCCAAAACTTGCTTCAAATTTTGGAGAGATTAAAATGGCTCCTACCGGAAATCCGTTCCCCATTCCTTTTGCTACTGAAATAATATCAGCGTTGATTCCGTGATGCTGGAACGCGAAGAATTTTCCACTTCTTCCGTATCCTGATTGCACTTCGTCTAAAATCAAAACCACATCATGTTTTTTACACGTTTTTTCTAAAGCCTGAAAAAATTCGGTTGTCCCCTCGTCTAAACCTCCTACACCCTGAATTCCTTCAATAATTACAGCAGTAACATCACCTTTGGCCAGTTCTGCTTCAACTAATTCGATTTGATTTAATGGTAAAAAAGTAACTTCCTGCTGTGCATTAATTGGTGCTACGATCTTCTTATTATCGGTAACCGCAACAGCGGCAGAGGTTCTTCCGTGAAAAGAATTATCAAAAGCTACAACTCTTGATTTTCCGTTATGAAAGGAGGCTAATTTCAAAGCATTTTCATTGGCTTCGGCACCAGAACTGCATAAAAACAATTCATAATCTTCTAATCCAGAAAGCTTTCCTAATTTCTGAGCCAATTCTACCTGTAATGGATTCTGAATGGCGTTGGAATAAAATCCTAAATGATCTAATTGATCTTTTAATTTGGCGACATAATCCGGTTGTGTATGTCCAATTGAGATCACACCATGTCCGCTATATAAGTCTAAATATTCTACTCCGTTATTATCTGTAATTGTGCAGTCTAACGCTTTTACAGGAGTTATGTTATAAAGTGGGTATACGTTGAATAAGTTCATTTTTGTTTATTATTAAAAGATTTAAAAATCGAAGAGTTTAAAGATTTCTGCATTAAATAAATTATAAGATTAATTTTTCAATCTTGTAATTATTTAATCTTTCAATTTTCTCTAAAATCCGCTTGGTTTCAAATGTAAACCGGTGGTTTCTTCTAATCCAAACATTAAATTCATGTTTTGAATAGCTTGTCCTGAAGCACCTTTGGTTAAATTGTCAATAATTGAAGTGATCAAAATCCGGTTTCCTTTTTTTAATAAACTAATGATACATTTGTTCGTTTGAACGACTTGTTTCATATTGATATTTGTCGTTGTCACGGTAACAAAAGGTTCATTTTTATAGAACTCTTCATATTTAGCAACTGTTTGTTCCAGACTCTCATCAGAAATTGTATATAAAGTAGCGAAAATTCCTCTTGGAAAATCTCCTCTGTTCGGAATAAAAAGCAATTCACTTTCAAAATCTTCTTGCAACTGAACCAGACTCTCTCCAATTTCACCTAAATGCTGATGTTCAAAAGCCTTGTAATGCGACATATTATTGTTCCTCCAGCTAAAATGTGAGGTTTCTGAAAGCCCTACTCCCGCTCCGGTACTTCCGGTTGTTGCATTAATATGTACATCATTAAGCAGCAGATTGCTTTTCGCTAAAGGCAATAATGCCAATTGAATCGCTGTAGCAAAACAACCTGGATTTGCAATGTAATTTGCTTTTTTGATAGCTGCTTTATTTAGTTCCGGCAAACCGTAAATAAAATCTTTTCCTTCAAAATGAGTATCTTTGTTTAATCTGAAATCATTTCCTAAATCAATGATTTTCGTGTGGCTTGCAAACTGATTTTCCTTTAGAAATGAAATAGATTTTCCATGTCCAAGACACAAAAACACCACATTTACATTCGGATTTACAACATCTGTAAAGTTCATTTCAATATCCCCCATCAAATCCTGATGTGCCACAGAAAGTGGTTTTCCGGCATTTGTCGTACTGTAAACGAAATCTATGTTTACATTGGGGTGATACATTAAAATTCTAATGAGTTCTCCAGCCGTATAGCCCGAACCACCAATTATTCCAACATTAATCATGATCTAAATGGTTTACAGATGAAAATATGTTTTGAGCATTACCTAAAATCTTAATAAATCCTTTTGCATCATCAGATGTCCAGGCATTATTCATTTCCCCATATTGACCAAAGCCTGTATTCATTAAATCGTTATTAGATTCAATACCGTCAAGTGAAAAATGATAGGGTTTCAATGAAACTGTTACAGTTCCATTAACTGTTTTTTGAGTATCCTGCAAAAAGGTTTCGATGTTACGCATCACCGGATCCAAAAACTGACCTTCGTGAAACAACATTCCGTACCAGTTTCCTAATTGTTCTTTCCAGTATTGCTGCCATTTACCAAGCGTATGTTTCTCTAGTAAATGATGTGCTTTGATGATAATTAACGGTGCAGCAGCCTCAAAACCAACTCTTCCTTTAATTCCGATAATGGTATCCCCTACGTGAATATCTCTTCCAATAGCATAAGCATTTGCCAGTTTTTCAAGTTTGACAATATTTTTCTCAGGAACATCTTTCTTTCCATTTAATGCCACCAGTTCTCCCTGCTCAAAATGCAACGTCACCTTTTCTTCTCCTTCTTTTTGCAATTGAGAAGGATAAGCTTCACTTGGCAACGGCTCACTTGATGTTAGAGTTTCTTTACCTCCAACGCTGGTACCCCAAAGTCCTTTATTGATCGAATATTGTGCTTTTTCCCAAGAATAATGAACACCATTTTTAGACAAATAATCTACTTCTTCCTGTCTGGAAAGTTTTAAATCTCTTATTGGCGTAATAATTTCAATTTCAGGAGCAATGGTTTGGAAAATCAAATCAAAACGAATCTGATCATTTCCTGCACCAGTACTTCCATGTGCAATGGCATTTGCACCTACTTTTTTAGCATATTTAATAGCTTCTATTGCCTGAAAAACACGCTCAGCACTCACTGATAACGGATAGGTATTGTTTTTTAATACGTTTCCAAAAATCAAATACTTTATAGCTTTATCATAATATTTATCTACTATTGTCAGGTTAGCATGTTGTGCACTCCCTAGCTCATAAGCTCTTTTTTCGATAGCTGATAATTCTTCTTCATCAAATCCTCCTGTATCAACAAGAACGGTATGAACTTCGTATCCTTTTTCATTTTTTAAATATTTCAAACAATACGAGGTATCTAATCCTCCGCTATAAGCTAATACTACTTTTTTCATTTTTTTATAATTTAGGCTAATACTTTCGTATATAGCAAGTTTGAGATTTCATTTTTAGTTTGATTCTTAAGATAAGAACCCGAAAAACAAGGTTTTATTCAGAAACAAAGCCTGTTTAATTTTTTTTAACCTGCTTAAAACAGCCACGTTAAAAGGGTGTTTCGGCGGTTCTTTTTGTTTGTCCTTTGGGTCGTACAACATCCCTGTACAAAGGCACATTTTGTTTTCCTTGCTTTTTAGTATTTCATAATTTGTACAGGTTTTACAACCCGCCCAAAAACTTGGATCGGTAGTTAATTCAGAAAACGGAACAGGCTTATATCCTAAATCAGAATTTATTTTCATTACTGCCAAACCAGTTGTAATACCAAATATCTTGGCATCCGGATATCTTTCCAGAGAATAATCGAAAACTTTTGACTTGATTTTTTTGGCTAAACCTAAACTTCTGTAATCCGGATGCACAATTAAGCCGGAATGCGCCACGAATTTTCCGTGCTGCCAACTTTCGATGTAACAAAAACCTGCAAACTTCCCATCTGCCAAAGCAATCATCGCATCACCGTTCGACATTTTTTTCTGAATGTATTCAGGAGTTCTTTTAGCAATCCCAGTACCTCTTAATAAGGCAGATGATTCTATTGTATCGCAAATTTCCTGTGCGAATTTGAAGTGTTCTTCCTGAGTAACAACAATAGAGATTTTCATTTCAATAGTTGAAGTTAGAGTTAAAAATTAAAACGTAATGTTTAGTTTGAAATCCTGAATTCAATCCAATAAAAATAAACAAAATAGCAATAAGCTTCTCAAAATCAAAAACTTGACCAAGAAAATTCAAAAAATAAGATATACTTTTAGGATATGTTTGTCCAATGGACAAATGATGTGATTTCAAAATGAAAAATGAATATAAATAAATACGCGGCGAAAAACTCTGTGGATACTATAGAGATAGTGTCCGTACTTCGGGAGAAGTTACAGCTGAGTTTGTCCGTGACAAAGAAGTTATATGTAAACTTATTTTATTCATCGACTGCAAAAGTACACTAATTTTTTATTTATGAAACAAAAAAATAAAATTCTAACATTTTTTTAATGAAATGTTAGAATTGAACAATAAAAAACCCGATAATTACAAATAACTATCGGGTTCCTAAGTATTTACTTTTTATATTTCTAATTTTTAGTAAACGGTATTGCATCACCACTACTTAAAATAATCATATCAAAACCTGTTTTAGCCTCGTTAAATTTGAATTTTAATCCGGCTTCAGCTGATTGAAAGACATCTTTTTCATTTTCTACAGCCTTTACAGTAAACTTCGGATAGTTTGTTATCAGAACATTCAATGCATTATTCTTTTCTGTAAAATCAATTTTCAAAGGTGCTCTTGAAGTTGAGTATGTTCCTAAATAACCATCTAAAACTACATCTTTTTCTATTTTACCATTTGCAGCTGTCCAAACATTATTTGTTTCGTTATTATCTGGGAAAACATGATCAGGATCAAGTGTTATACTATCTATTTCTTCAGTAGAATCGTGTTTGAAAGTCCAAACATTATTACGTTGCCAAATTTCTACAGGTAGTTTTACTCTTGAAACTTTTCCGCTCTTTGTTTTCACATCCAAAACAACTGGCAATGCCATTTTATCGAAATTCTCAACTGTAATGGCAACTCCTTTTGCCGGATCATTTTTTATGTACTTAATTGAATTAATCCCTTGATTAAAACGCCAGTTGTTCACAAACCAGCTTCTCCAAAACCAACTTAAATCTTCACCTGCAACATTTTCCATCGATCTGAAAAAGTCATCCGGTTGTGGATGTTTGTAAGCCCAACGTTCAATATAAGTACGGAAAGCAGTATCAAAACGTTCTTTTCCTAATACTTGTTCTCTCAATATTATTAAAGCTGTACTTGGCTTGAAATAACATAACATACCAATATTTGCCTCTTTCATATTGTCAGGAGAACTCATCACCGTTTCTAAATCAGGTCTTGTAAAAGACTCTGCCCCTTTGTGCAAGTCTGTTGGTTTTTCAACATACTCTCCTTTATTAAAATCTGCTGTACTCAATGAATTGATAAAAGTATTAAAACCTTCATCCATCCAGCCGAACAATCTTTCGTTCGAACCCACAATCATAGGAAACCAGATATGTCCAAATTCATGATCTGTTACCCCCCATAAATCTTGTCCTTTTGACTCCCAACCACAAAAAACAATTCCCGGATATTCCATTCCACCTTCATTTCCTGCAACGTTTGTCGCTACCGGATAAGGATATTCAAACCATCTTTTAGAGTAATTTTCAATCGATGCTTTTACATATTCCGTTGAACGTCCGTAAGCATCTTGTCCTGCACTTTCTACCGGATAAGCAGATAAAGCCAATGCTTTTTTACCACTAGGCAAATTAATTTTTGCTCCATCCAAAATAAAAGCTGGAGAGGATGCCCAAGAAAAATCACGCGCATTTTTTATTTGATAATGCCATGTTTTCTGTCCCGAAGCATTCAAATTTGCTGTTGATGCAACCTCTTCAGCAGTACGGATCGAAACTGTTTTATCGCTTAAAGAAGCTTCCTTGTAACGTTTAAACTGCTCAGCCGGCAGCACTTCAGCTCCATTCAGCAATTCTCCTGAACCTACAACAAAATGGTTCGCAGGAACTGTAAGTTTAACATCAAAATTACCGTATTCCAAGTAAAACTCAGAAGCTCCCAGATACGGTGCAGTATTCCATCCTTTTACATCATCGTACACACACATACGCGGATACCATTGTGCAATAGTGAAAATTTTACCATTTTTAGTTTCTAAAACTCCCATTCTGTCTGAGCCTTCAAAAGGTGCAATAAACGAAAACTCGATTTTAATTTTTACAGCTCCTCCTTTTGATGCCAGTGTTTCCGGAAGGAATATTTGCATTCTGGTGTCTGTAATTACGTATTTTGCCTCGATTTCGGTCTTTTTCTTTCCACCTGAAACTACTTTAACCGATTTAATTTTATTTCCTCCATCAAAAACCTGTCCCTGAGCCCCATTACGGCTTCCAGAAACTGGCACTACCGCATTTCCTCTTGAATCGCTTTTGAATAAATTTTGATCTAAATTCAACCATACAAACGACATTTTATCCGGGCTATTATTGGTATAGGTAATTTCATCTGTACCGATAATCTCATTTGTAGTTCCGTTTAATTTTGCGGTTATCTGATAATCGGCTCTGTTTTGCCAATATTCAACTCCTGGCTGACCATTTGCAGAACGTGTTGGCGTACCGTTTTTGGTATAAAAATTTGGTCCAAATGCATCGTGATAGTTGTAGTTATTAACGGGATTTGCTACTGTTGTTGCAGGCGTTTGCTGTGCCCAACCAGAGGAAATTCCAACAAACAAAGCCATAGTTAATAAGGCTTTTGAGGATTGTATTTTCATATTTTTTAGCTGTTTATATAGCAAATTAATGAAAAAAAAAGCTATTTAAATAGAAATTCTGAAATGAAAATTAAATTTTATTCGAAAATATTTTAAGCCATTTTCTTAAAAAACTAAAATTTATAAAATATATTTACATCAACATAAAACTAACTCTTTTCATTTTTAAGCACTTTGAATACAACTATCTACAATTCAGCGCTAAGCGTCTCAATAAAACATTTCGGAGCGGAATTATTTTCATTAAAAGACAATCAAAATAATGAATACATATGGGAAGGTAATCCAAGCTTCTGGAGCAAACATTCTCCTGTACTTTTCCCTATCGTAGGTACTCTGAAAAACGATACTTATACAATTGATGGAAAAGAGTACCAATTGCCGAGACACGGTTTTGCACGTGATATGGATTTTCAATTAATAGACAAAACAGAAAGCAAGGCCATTTTCTCTTTAAAATCAGATCCCGAAACATTACAAAAATATCCTTTTGAATTTGAACTGCAGCTTATTTACACTATTGAAAATACAACATTAAGTATTGAATACAAAGTAATTAACACAGGTCAGAATAAAATGCCTTTTTCTATAGGAGCTCATCCCGCGATTGCTTTGCCTCAAACTTTCGAAAATTATGCATTCCAATTCGAAAAACAGGAGGTTCTCGAGTATTACCTTCTGGAAAATGATCTAATTTCCAACAAAACAAAAGTCCTGGAAAGTCAAAATAATCTAATTCCTCTACACTACGAATTATTTAAAAACGACGCATTGATTTTTAAAACCTTAGAATCAAATTCATTAACCCTTCTTCAAAACTCCAAACCCTATATTAAGGTTGAGTTTGAAGACTTTCCGAGTTTAGGCATCTGGACAAAAACACAAGCTCCTTTTATTTGTATCGAACCTTGGCTGGGCTACTCAGATACTGCTGAAAATTCAGGAGATTTATTCAAAAAAGAAGGTGTTTTAATTTTAGAATCCTTTCAAACCTTTAATTCAAAGTTTACTATATCAATATTATAATCTACAAATAAATGCTGGAATTTAATTTTACTCCATTCCCTGTAATTGAAACAGAACGTTTGCTTTTACGAAGAATAACAAATGACGATGTAAATGAAGTTTTCGAATTGCGTTCAAATCCCGAAACGATGAAATTCATTCCACGTCCCTTAGTCAAAAATTCTGAAGAAGCTTTAGAACATATCGCAATGATTGAAGACAAAATTGTGGCCAATGAAGGAATCAATTGGGGAATTACTTTAAAAGACAATCCTAAACTAATAGGCATTATAGGATATTACAGAATGCAACCCGAGCATCATCGCGCCGAAATTGGATATATCTTGCTACCTGAATTTCACGGAAAAGGAATCATTCCGGAATCTGTCAACCGACTTATTACTTACGGATTTGACGAATTAAAATTGCACTCGATTGAAGCAGTGATTGACCCCGAAAACTATGCTTCAGAAAAAGTATTACAAAAATGCGGCTTTATCAAAGAAGGACATTTTAAAGAATGTGAATTTTATGATGGTAAGTATCTAGACAGCGTAATCTACTCATTATTAAACAATAAGAAACCTTAACCTTTTTGGCAAAAAAATATTCCTGTTAAATTAATGGTTCTGGATAATAGTAACTATTCGTTTGCGTTATATTTGCAGTCGAAATAAGAAAAAAGAGCTTATTTCGACATCACGAAAGCCTATTTTATGAAAAATTTTTTTATTGCCCTTGTTCTTTTTTTTTCGGTTCAGTCTCAAAGCCAGACTTTTATTAAATTCAATGCTGCAAGCGCTTTATTAGCTGTACCAAATGTTGGAATTGAAACCAGTATCGGAAAAAATCTAACTTTTAGTGTTGACGTAATGGCGTCATTTTGGGAGTCCTTTAACGGACATAGTCCGATGAAATTCTACACGCTAACACCTGAACTTCGTTATCATTTTAAAGAAAATTATAACGGTTTTTATGTAGGTGGTCACGCAGGACCAGACGTTTATGAAATTCAGAAATGGAACTACTGGGGCTCTAACCATTATGAACATGGTTTTGGTTATCGCTTAGGAGTTACTGTTGGATACAATATCAAATTAAGCGATAAATTTTTATTGGATATTTTTGCTGGAGGTGGCTGGCATCAAGGTTTTTATCATGGTTATTACAATGACGGAACTCCTGGTAGATACGAAAAAGCACAAAACTGGAACAAAAGTGGTGAATGGCTTCCCTACCGCGGAGGCGTTATGATTTCTTATAAATTATAAATTACTTCGCCAATTTAGGCAGTGATTTTATGTATAAATCTTCTACTTTTTTACGTGCCCAATCGGTTTTTCTTAAAAAAGTCAAGCTTGATTTTACACTTGGATTTGAAATAAAACACTTTATTGGAATTAATTCTGCCAAAGTATCAAAGCCATAGTGCTCTACCAATGCTTCTACTATTTTCTGAAGGGTTATACCATGTAAAGGATCTTTCGATTGATTTTGCATTTTATATTTTTAAAATAATTATACTAAAAGACCGTACTTAAAAAGCACGGTCTTTTTTTTTTACAAAACTAGTAAATTAAACTACAACTATTCTAACTATAGAGAACACAAATAAAAAACACAAAGCAAAATCCTTTAATATTAAATTTTATGAGCTTTGCGCAAATAAAAGTTCCTTATGATGTTTAAAATAAAAATTTAAATCCGAAAGAAAGTGGAGAAGTCAAATTTGGTGCACTTCCACCTAAAGCTGTATTGTAAAAAGGCTCAACATTTGCGACATGAGCCAGTCCAAAATTAGTTACTGTGGTTTTCTCGCCATTTTTTGGATCTAATGTGGTAGATGTAAAGTTTGCCAGATTATAAGAGAACTCAACTGAGAAATTTTTACTAATAAAATAATCAAATCCACCCGAAACTGATAGCCCGTATTGACTAATCTTTAAATCACTTTCCTTCTCTTTTCCTGTAATAATAGGAGCTGCCAACTGTCCGAAGAAATACAACGAACTCGCCACATTCCAATATTTTCTAGCTAATGGCTGAATAACAAGCAAATCTGCTTTTGCTACGGTTCCGGCTTTTTCCTCAGATTTTATATTAATAATACCAAATCCCGCTCCTAATGCAACAGAAGGCGTTACAAATGTTCCAACAACTGGCAATACAGTTAGGTTTGTGCTTTTAACATCTCCTGTTTTAGTTTGTTGGTAACCAAATTGCGATGTTGCAAACCAGGTTCCTTTTAAACCCTGGTTTGTATCCTGAGCTTTTGCTGTTAAGCCAATAAATGCAATACTTACTAGTGTTAAAATCTTTTTCATGTTTTAGTTTGTTTTAAATTATTCAACAAACTTATATGTAAGCTTTTTCTTTAAATATGATTAAAATCATAGATTAAAAAAAAAGTTTAATTCTTTCAGATTCTATTAAAGTTTTTCATTTTTGTTTTACATTTGTACACTATGTTAAAAACAGTCAATATACTTAATAAAAGAGCCCGGTTTGATTATGAGATAATCGATACTTATACTGCCGGAATTGTTTTATCAGGAACCGAGATCAAATCTATACGCCTGGGTAAAGCAAATATTACCGAAAGCTTCTGCGAATTTAACAATATGGAGCTCTTTGCCATCAATACTTATATTGAAGAGTATTCTTTTGGTAATCAATTCAATCACAAATCCAGAAGTGAGAGAAAATTACTTTTAAATAAAAAGGAGCTTAAAACATTGCATAAAAATGTTCAGGCCAAAGGACTTACTATTGTTCCGTTGAAATTATTCACCAACGAAAAAGGACTTGCAAAACTTCAAATAGGCCTTTGTAAAGGAAAGAAAAACTACGACAAACGCGAATCTCTGAAAGAACAGGATACCAAACGCGATTTAGATCGGATAAAAAAAGCATACAACTAAAAAACATCTTTCCAAATCACTCATAAAGAGATGTTTATTTATATTTTATCGTTATTTTTACTACAAACATTTTAACCTTAGAATATGAAAAAGTACTTAATTTTATTCATGACTGTTGCGATATTTTCAAGTTGTGGCAGCAATACATCTATTGTTAGCAGTTGGAGAGACCCAAATATAACAGTAGCTCAGGAGCATTTTAAAAAAGTTTTAGTTGTCGCTTTAGTAAAAGATGAGGCTTCAAGAAGAACCGTCGAAAATAGAATTGCCACTGGTAATCCTATTTTCAAAACTTCTTCCCAATATTTAAACGAAACTACCACACAACTAACCAAAGAGGAGAAATTAAAAATTTTGCAGGACGAAAATTTTGATGGCGTTATCACAATGCGGCTGGTAAGCAAAGAAAAAGAAACCAATTATGTTCCCGGAACTTATACAGGAATTTACTACGGTGGATTCGATGGTTTATACAGCGGAATGTATGGTTATGGCTTTGGAAACTGGTACGGAATGTACTCGCCCTATTTCTATGATCCCGGATATTATCAGGAAACCACTGCTTATATGGTAGAAACCAATATTTTTTCATTAAAGGACAATAAACTGATCTGGACAGGAACTACCAAATCCGAATATGTTACAGATTTTGGCCAAACAGTTGATGCAATTATGCAAACTGTTGTAAAAGAAATGAGAAAAGACGGCTCACTTCCTCCTAAATAGTATTTTAAAAAGCTATATTCTAATATTGCTTTTTTCTATCAAAATTTATGACTAAATTTGTCAAGACAATTCAAATAAAGTAGAAATGAGATCGCTCCTTAAAAATGCAAGAGAACAAAAAGGTCTAAAAACCCGCGAAGTAGCACAACTACTTGGCATCGATCAAGCTTTAATAAGCAAATTTGAAAGCGGTTCGCGAAAACCAACCAAAGATCAAATTGTTAAGCTATCTCAACTTCTAGGAATAGACTATGAGACTTTAATGATCGCATGGCTGAAAGAAAAAATTCTACATGAAATTGGTGATGATGAATTTGCTCTAAAAGCGCTTGAAGTTGCAGAGAAAGAAATCAAATACAATAAAACAGTCTCCAAATTAAAATTATCAACCACTTTAGAAAAAATCCTTAGTGAAATAGATGTTTTAAAAGAAAAACTGGATACTTACAGACAGTTTGATAGCTATAAAATCAGTCAGGCACTTGAACTCGAATATACTTTTGAAAGCAATCGAATTGAAGGAAATACCATGACGCTTCGCGAGACCGACATGGTAATCAACGAAGGTTTGACCATTTCAGGAAAAAGTATGAGAGAACATCTTGAAACCATTAATCATCAGGAAGCGATAGGTTTTATAAAAGATTTAATGCAAAAAAACAACAGCTTAAATGAACGCGATCTTTTATCTATCCATAATTTAATTTTAAGAAGTATAATTCCTGAAGATGCAGGCCGTTATCGAAAAGTACAGATCATGATTCAGGGAAGCAGTCACATGCCTCCACAGCCTTTTTTAGTTGCAAAGGAAATGGAAGAGTATTTTATTTGGTATGAAATCAACAAAAATAAATTACATCCGGTTATTCTTGCAGCCGAAATGCATGAAAGATTAATTACAATTCACCCTTTTATTGATGGAAACGGTAGAACCTCCAGATTAGTCATGAATTTAATTTTAATGCAAAAAGGCTATCTGATCGCCAATATAAAAGGAGATTACGAAAATAGAATGCAGTATTACCAAGCCTTAGAAACCGCTCAAACAAAAAAAGACAAAGAAGATTTTTTATTCTTTATCGCCAAAATCGAAAAAGAAAGTCTGGAGCGTTATATTAGTATTATTGGCCAATAAAATAAGAGCCCGCTATCTACAGCGGGCTCTCGTATTAATTTTTATCTTCTAACAAAGGAACAAATCGAAATTCTCCAAACTCATGTTTTTCAAATTGTGTTTCGTTCTTTCGAATTAATAAAGTCATAATCTGAACATCTTCTCCTAACGGAATAACCAACCTTCCTCCTATTTTAAGCTGTGCCATTAAAGGCTGCGGAATAAATGGAGCTCCGGCGGTAACAATAATACTATCAAAGGGTGCATAACTTGGTAGTCCTTTATATCCATCTCCGAAAGACAAATGCTTTGGGCGAATGTTTAATTTCGGAAATAAATTAGATGTTGTTCTAAACAACTCACTCTGTCTTTCCACACTATACACTTTTGCTCCCAACATAAACAGAACCGCTGTTTGGTACCCTGATCCTGTACCAATTTCCAAAATCTTGTGGTCTTTTTTAACCTCTAATAATTGTGATTGAAATGCAACTGTGTAAGGCTGAGAAATCGTTTGCCCCGCTCCTATAGGAAATGCCTTATCCTGATACGCATAATCTTCAAAACTTGAATTTAAAAATAGGTGTCTCGGGATTTTTTTTATCGCATCCAAAACCGCTTTATCAGTAATTCCTTTTTGCTCTAAAGTGCTTACTAATTGATTGCGAAGTCCTTGATGTTTGGCAGTATCTTTCAAAATGGATTGGTTTTATTTTTGCAAAAATAGGAAAGTAAATCAATTTTAAATGCTTTCGCGCAGAATGTTTTCAACCCAGAAACTTCTTTTAATTTAATGTAATGCGAACCATTTACCATTCAAATGCTTGTATCAACCGTTCGTCATTTTTTTTAAAATTTTCAGCTGATGTGTTGCTACTTTTGAAACATCAAACAGGAAATAATAATTTAAAAACCAAAATTATGAACACAATAAATTTTAAAACTCCGACCGAAGCTTTAAAACCATTAGCTGTTGGTTTCGCAATCGGACTTATTACCAATATCATTAGTTTTTTAATTCACTTGTAAAAAATCAATCAATCAATCAATCAATCAATCAATCAATCAATCAATCAATCAATCAATTAATCAATTATTAAAATTAACAAATCATTAAACCTAAAAATCATGGAAACTAAAAAAGAAGTAAATGTTTACAAAATTACTAAGTCATTTATAGTAGGATTTATAATCGGATTTGCGCTTTATAAATTTATCACCGTAATCGTATTCAATTAATCTAATCCTCAATCAAAAAAATTAGTCATGAAAACCAATACATTTAAAAAGATCGCTTTTCTATCCCTTGGAATTATTTCTACAGGAAATTTATTTGCACAAAACAAACCCGAAAAAGCACCATCAGTTCCCGCTACAGATACTTATTTTGGAATTACAGTGGAAGACAAATACAGAAACCTTGAGGATTTAAAAAATGAACAAACATTAAGCTGGTTAAAGGCTCAGGCAGATTACACAAACAATATTTTAAACTCAATTCCGGGAAAACAAACGCTTATTGATGAATTAACTTCTATAAATGACAGAGTTAGCGAAGCGATCAGCGGATTGCAAATTATGGAAGACGGTACTTATTTTTATCAAAAAACAACTCCAAAAGATCAGGTCGCAAAACTGTACAAAAGAAATGGTTTGAAAGGAAAAGAAACTTTAATCTTTGACCCACAAACGCTAAAAGGTGAAGCAAAAGATATCTTTACTATTAGCTCTTTTTCTCCAAATAAAAGCGGAAAACTAATTGCCGTAAATATTTCTAAAAATGGCGGCGAAATGAGCGAAATGCTTTTAATAAATGTAGCTGACAATAAAATTTTAGCTGATAAAATCGATAAATTAAGATTCGGAAATGCCAACTGGTTAAACGATGACAAATCGTTTTTGTACGCACAGTCACCAACAGCCGATATCCATGATGCAAAAGCACAATTGAATATTGTAACCAAATTGCACGTTGTAGGACATGATGTAGCACAGGATAAAGTAATTTTTTCGAAGGCCATGTATCCGGAATTAAAAATTGCAGAGGAAGAAATTCCTTTTATGGGTTATGATGTAGACAGTAAGATCCTTTTTCTGATGTCATATTCTGTAAATCCGAACATGAAAATGTTTATTGCCAAAGGTTCTGATTTGAATAATGCCAAAATTAGCTGGAAATTACTGACGGACAGAAAAGATGAAATTAAAAACTTTTCTTTCAGCGATAAAGACATTTATTTTTTCACGAGTTTGAATGCTCCAAAATTTAAAGTAACAAAAACCAGTATGGCTAATCCAAATTTAGCAACTGCGACACTGGTGATCCCTGAGGACAAAGAAGCCAATTTGAACCCTATTACGATTACCAAAGACGGGATTTTTTATACCAAAACAAAAAACGGAATCGAAAGTAAATTATTCTTCACTGATTTTGAAGGAAAAAAACACAGCGAAATCAAAACACCCAAAAAATCTGCTACTATTGTTTTAACTTCAAGAGGAAATAAATTTTCAGACTTATGGGTTCGAACAACAGGCTGGACAACCAAAGGAGAACGTTATAAATACGATATAAAGAAAAACAATTTTACCAGAGAAGAGCTTTCTACGATTACTGAATATCCAGAATTTGAAAATTTTGAAATTGAAGAATTAATGGTAAAATCGTATGATGGTGTCGAAGTTCCACTATCCATTATTTATAAAAAAGGAATTAAAAAAGATTCAAACAATCCCGTTTTATTCTATGGTTACGGTGCCTACGGAATGTCTATGTCTCCTAGTTTTAATCCAAGTTTACTTTTATGGGTAGAAAGAGGCGGAATACTTGCTGTTGCTCACGTAAGAGGCGGTGGAGAATTAGGTGAAAAATGGCATCTGGACGGTCAAAAAAGTAAAAAACAAAATACCTGGAAAGACGTAATTGCCTGCACCGAATATATGATTAAGGAAGGATATACAAATCCGGCAAAAACGGCAATCTACAGCAGAAGCGCCGGGGGAATTCTGGTAGGAAGAGCCATTACCGAAAGACCCGATTTATATGCAGTAGCCATTCCCGGAGTAGGAAGCATGAATACCGTTAGAGGTGAAAATGCACCAAACGGACCTGCAAATACACCTGAATTTGGAACCGTAAAAATAGAAGATGAAGCCAAAGCTCTCATAGAAATGGATTCTTATTTACAACTTAAAGAAGGTGTTAAATATCCCGCAACCTTAACAACAGCAGGATTCAACGACCCTAGAATCATTGTTTGGTCTCCTGCTAAATTTGCCGCTAGATTGCTTGAGGTAAATGCGTCTAAAAAACCAACTTTATTAAAAGTCGATTATGAAGCAGGTCATTTTGGCGGAGCTTCAAAAGCAAAATCCTATGAAGAAGTTGCTGATGTTTTAAGCTTTGCACTATGGCAAGTAGGCCACCCTGATTTTCAACCTAAAAATTAATTATTTAAAATGTAACTTTGGCAATGTTGACATTGCCAAAGTTTTTAAAACTTAAAATTATGATCAAAATAATTATAGCTTTGACTATTGAAATAAGCCATTTGTTATTTAAAATTTTATCTTAATGAAATTAACCGCAAAAATTCTAATGACTATAATTGTTGTAATCTGCCTGCTCTTTGTAGGCGCTTTTATCGCAGGAATGTATTATGGGTATCACGCACCGCTGAAGACAAAATAACTTATTAAAATGTTTCAAAAAAAGAATCACGTTTTCATTTTAGTTCAGATCATCATATGGACTATCTATTCAGGAATAATTTTTATTCCTCAGATTATCATTCCGGAACTAAATTTTTTAGGATATAAAAATTGGCAACTTTTACTGGACTATTTTTTTAGTGTCTGCCTGCTTACTTTACTCTCAATAAGTTTAAAATTTTTATATGACCCATACATAAAACTGGATGATTTTAAACTTTGGGAGATTATTAAAATGCTATTTTTAATTTTCGCAGCGGCACTTTTTTATTATGGGGTGCTAATGGCTTACAATTATCTAATGCTTCATTATGTTTATCAAAGACCTGAAGTTCTTGACCATCCATCTCAATCTCAAAAAAACCAAATCGCCTTTATTTTTGTGATGGGATTTCTTTTCTTTCTTTGGATAGTTATTTATACCATTTACAGAACAACCCTGCAAATCAAGAATAATAAAATGGACCGAATGGAAATTGAAAACACTTTAAAAGATTCTCAACTGAATGCTTTAAAAGGGCAAATCAATCCCCATTTTATGTTTAACAGTTTAAATAATATTCGCGGATTAATTCTGGAAAACCCTGAAAAATCGAGAGAAATGATAACCCGATTGTCCGAAATGCTTCGGTATTCCCTGACCAAAAACGAGATTACAACAATTGCGTTGGAAGAAGAAATTGAAATGGTAGAAAACTTCATTGAAATTTCAAAAATTCAAATGGAAGAACGTTTGAATTTTATTTCTCAAATAGACCAAAACACTTTAAAGCTGCAAATCCCTCCTATGATCATCCAAATGCTGATCGAAAATGCGGTTAAACATGGAATTGCAAAATTAAAAGACGGAGGGCAAATATCATTAGAAACCAACCTGGAAAATAACAATTTAACCATTCTGGTTTCGAATACCGGAATGCTTACCATTGAAAAAGATTCTACACAATTAGGAATTAAAAATATCGAAAAAAGATTGTATTTAATCTATGGTGAAAAAGCTAGTTTTAAATTGCAGGAAATAGAAAATAAAGTAATTGCAAAAATAATTCTCCCAATACTTTAAGTATGAAAAAAATAAAAGCTGTTATTGTTGAAGATTCCCGTCTGGCCAGAAATGAGCTTAAAGAATTAATTAAAAATCATCCTGAAATTGAAATTATCGGAGAAGCAGAAAATGTAGATTCGGGCTTTAAATTAATACAGGAAACCCAACCGGATCTACTTTTTCTGGATATCAATATGCCCGAAAAAGACGGTTTTGAGCTGTTAGAAATGCTAGACAAAGTTCCTATTACAATTTTCACAACAGCATTTGACGAATACGCCATTAAATCTTTCGAATACAACGCCTTAGATTATTTACTAAAACCGATAAATCCAAAAAGATTTGCTCATTCAATCGAAAAAGCAAGTCAAAATCTAATTGAAAAAGAAGAAAAAAACAATAAGAAGCTAACGCTAAACAATCAGATTTTTATTCGTGATGGCGAAAAATGCTGGCTCGTAAAAATTGCTGATATCTTTCTATTTGAAGTTGATGGCAATTACACCAAAATATTCTTTCAGGATGAAAAAGCTGTACTTAATAAATCATTAAACAACATTGAAGAAAAACTTCCTGATGATTATTTCTTCCGGGCCAATCGAAACCAAATTATCAATATAGAATATATACTCAAAATAGACCCTTGGTTTAGTGGTAACTTGCTCGTACAGCTTCCAAAAGAAGTAAAAGTCGAAATATCACGAAGACAAACCAATAACTTTAAAGAGAAGTTAAGTATGTAAATACATTTAAAATTGTTCAAATAATTTTGACTTTGTCATAACTAAACTTTTACTTTCAACAAATAAATTATATTTTTGTTTAAAATACATTCTCATGTTAAAAGTAGGAGTTTTAGGTGCAGGTCATCTTGGTAAAATACATTTACGCTTATTACAACAATCTGACCAATACGAATTAGTTGGATTTTACGACGAAAATCAGGAAAATGCCGAAAGAATCTCAAAAGAGTTTGGCTATAAAAACTTCAACACCATTGCAAAATTAATCCACGCTGTGGATGTTATCGATATCGTAACCCCAACTCTTTCACACTATAAATGTGCTAAGGTAGCCATCAAATCCGGAAAACATATCTTTATAGAGAAACCTATTGCCAATACTGTTGAAGAAGCCGAAGAAATTATTGCTTTAGCCAAAGAACACAATGTAAAAGGTCAGGTAGGTCATGTTGAGCGCTTCAATCCTGCGTTTATTGCTACAAAAAACATGATTGAAAATCCAATGTTTATAGAAACACATCGTTTGGCTGAATTTAATCCGCGTGGTACAGATGTTCCTGTAGTTCTCGATTTAATGATACATGATATTGATGCCATTTTAAGCGTTGTGAATTCAAAAGTAAAAAACATCAATGCAAGCGGTGTTTCTGTAATTAGTGAAACTCCCGACATTGCCAATGCCAGAATTGAATTCGAAAATGGATGTGTCGCCAATTTAACGGCGAGCAGAATTTCAATGAAAAATATGCGTAAAACGAGATTTTTTCAAAAAGATGCCTACATTTCTGTGGATTTTCTGGAGAAAAAATGCGAAGTCGTTCGTATGAAAGACGCTCCGGAAATTCCGGGTGACTTTGATATGATTTTGCAAAATGCAGAAGGTGTAAAAAAACAAATCTATTTTACAAATCCTGATGTCGAGCAAAACAACGCAATCCTTGATGAGCTGGAATCATTTGCCAATGCTATAAACACAGATACGACACCAGTTGTAACCCTGGAACAGGCAACAGATGCATTGAGAGTGGCCTATCAGATTATTGATTGTTTCGATAAATAATTGAAAACTTTTAAAAAATAAATTAGCCACGAGTTCATCAATTAATTTGCGAACTCGTGGCTAAAATCATAAATATAACATCAAATTTAAATGAAGACTATAGCTGTAATTGGTGCAGGAACAATGGGTAACGGAATTGCTCATACATTTGCACAAAGTGGTTTTACTGTAAAACTAATTGACGTTTCAGAAAAATCATTAGACAAAGGAATGGCGACTATTGCTGCCAATTTAGATCGAATGCTTTCTAAAGGAACCATCACTCAGGAAGAAGTTACCAAAACGATCACTAATATTATTACGTATACTGATATTAAAGACGGCGTTGTTGGTGTGGATTTAGTAGTTGAAGCTGCTACTGAAAATGTAGAGTTAAAACTTAATATTTTCAAACAATTAAACGAAGCTTGTTCTCATAATACTATTCTGGCGACCAATACTTCTTCAATTTCTATTACTCAAATTGGAGCTGTTGTAGCACATCCTGAAAGAGTTATTGGTATGCATTTTATGAATCCGGTGCCTATCATGAAATTAGTAGAAATCATTCGTGGATACAATACCAGCGATGAAGTAACCAGAACTATCATGGACTTATCTGTAAAACTAGGTAAAGTTCCTGTTGAAGTAAACGACTACCCTGGTTTTGTAGCAAACCGAATTTTAATGCCTATGTTAAATGAAGCTATCGAAACGTTATACAACAAAGTTGCGGGAGTTTACGAAATTGATACTGTAATGAAGTTAGGAATGGGACACCCTATGGGACCTCTTCAATTAGCTGATTTTATTGGTCTTGATGTTTGTCTTGCCATTTTAAATGTAATGTACGACGGTTTCAAAAATCCAAAATACGCTCCTTGCCCTCTATTGGTGAATATGGTGAGAGCCGGAAAGTTAGGTGTAAAATCAGGTGAAGGTTTTTACGATTATAGCGAAAGTAAAAAAGCAGAGAAAATCTCTAAACAATTTATACTTTCCTAAAAAGAAATACCATGTCGATAGCATCGAATTTAAATACAATCAAGACAGGTTTACCCGAAACCGTAACTTTAGTTGCCGTTTCTAAAACAAAACCTGTTTCCGATTTAATACAGGCTTATGATGCCGGTCAGCGTATTTTTGGAGAAAACAAAATCCAGGAAATGGTTGACAAATACGAACAGATGCCTAAAGACATTCAATGGCACATGATTGGTCATGTACAGTCGAATAAAGTCAAATTTATGGCACCTTTTGTAAGTTTGATTCATGGTGTAGACAGCTTAAAACTGTTGCAGGAAATCAATAAACAAGCATTGAAAAACGATCGAATTATTGATTGCCTGCTTCAAATACATATTGCCGAAGAAGAGTCTAAATTTGGCTTAGACGAAAACGAATTAAATGAATTACTATCTTCACCAGAATTCAAAGAAATGAAAAACATTCGTATCTTAGGATTAATGGGAATGGCAACATTTACAGAAGATCAAAACCAAATTAAAAAGGAGTTTACACATTTAAAATCTATTTTTGATTCCATAAAAGAACTGAATAAAGAAAACTGCAATCTGACTACTGTCTCTATGGGAATGTCCGGAGATTATCAACTTGCAATTGAATGCGGCAGTACAATGGTTCGCATTGGAAGCAGTATTTTTGGCGGAAGATAAGTTCTCAATATCAATCGCAATTTCAAAAATCAATTATATAAATGGAAAAAATATTCAATTTTGAGGATCGATTAGTTCGTTTTGCCGGAGAATGTATTTTCTTTACAAGACAATTAGAGAAGTTATTCGAAAATGAATATTACAAAAATCAATTGATTAGATCATCCGGAAGTGCTTCTTTAAATTTTGGAGAAGCTCAAGGTACAATAACAAACAAAGATTTTATTTTTAAACTTTCTTTAGTTGTAAAAGAATTGAAGGAATCCAGAAATTCGCTAAAAATTTTAGATTATATAAAAGAAGGTGATAATGACAAAAGGGACAAACTTCTAATTGAAGTTGAACAACTTATCGCAATTTCATCAAAAATGATAATAAATAAAAGATAATTTTTCAATGACAATTACAATAGCAATTGCAAATTTCAATTTTTAATATTGATTTTTAGCATTGACATTGATTTTTGAAATTGATATTGACATTGAAAATGTACGCAATACTAGACATAGAAACCACTGGAGGTCAGTTTAATGAGGAAGGAATTACCGAAATCGCCATTTATAAATTTGATGGCCATGAGGTAATTGACCAATTCATTAGTCTGGTTAATCCTGAAATTCCGATTCAGCCCTTCGTGGTGAAATTAACCGGAATCAATAATGCTATGTTGCGTTCTGCTCCGAAATTTTTTGAAGTTGCAAAACGAATTATCGAAATCACTACAGACTGCATTATTGTAGCACACAATGCCTCTTTTGATTACCGAATTCTACGTACAGAATTCAGACGACTGGGCTACAATTTCGAAGCCAAAACACTATGTACAGTTGAACTTGCTAAGAAATTAATTCCGGATCAACCTTCTTATAGTTTAGGAAAATTGGTGCGCGCACTTGGGATCCCAATGGCAGACAGACATCGTGCCAGTGGAGACGCAATGGCAACAACCAAGCTATTTAAGATGCTTCTAGAAAAAGATCTCGAAAAAACCATTGTAAAGGATTTTATCAAACTGGAAGTAGAAAAAGGAATTGCTCCAAAGTTCCTAGACATACTTGCTCAAATGCCAGCAAAAACTGGTGTCTATTATATTTACAATGAAGGCGGAACCCTTATCTATATTGGAAAAAGCCAAAATATAAAGAAAAGAGTCAATCAGCATTTTACAGGAATTACTACCAAAAGTAAAAAAATTCAGGCCGAAGTTTTCACCATAACTTATGATGAAACCGGAAGCGAATTAATTGCTCTTTTGAAAGAAAGTGAAGAAATAAAAATAAATCGCCCAAGATACAATCGTTCACAACGAAAAACCATCTTTCAATATGCTTTGTATGCAGAGAAAGACACTAATGGCTATATCAATTTAAAGCTTGAAAAAGCAGACGGTCGTAAAAAAGAAATTACCTCATTTGGTACTTTGCAGGAAGGTAAAAATGCTCTGTTTAGATTTACATCAAAATACCATTTATGTCAAAAGCTAACGGGACTTTATCAAACCAAAAAAGAGTGTTTTCAATATAAAATCAAAGAATGTGATGGTGCCTGTATTGAGGAAGTAACACCTGAAGTTTACAATGGCCGTGTACAACAATTTATCGCAGAAAACAGTTTCGAAAATAAAAGCATGATTTTGCTGGACAGAGGCCGAAATGTCAACGAAAGAAGCGCCATTTTAATTGAAAATGGTCTTTATAAAGGATATGCCTTTTACGATCTAAATTATCAGATTACAAACATCGAGATTCTAAAAAATATTTTAATTCCGATGCAGCATAATCGCGATGTGAAAAACATTATTCAAAGTTACCTCCGAAAGAGTAAATCAATAAAGGTTCTTCATTTTTAACACTGCTAAACTTTCATTATCTTCGTGGAGATGAAAAAAACAAAATCCAAATACGACATCTTCCGGGAAAGAATCAAAATCATCCTTTATGGAACGGATACGTTTTTGGGAAGAATGTTTGATCTGGTGCTTCTTGGATTAATTTTGCTAAGCGTAATTTTGATTATGATGGAAACCGTTCAGGGAATCAATCAAAAATACCACGCTCAGCTTATCATTTGCGAATGGATCATCACCGTATTTTTTACCATTGAATATGTACTGCGAATAATTTCAATTCAAAAACCTATCAGATATGTTTTTAGTTTTTATGGTATTATTGATCTGATGGCTGTATTGCCTATGTATCTATCCATATTTTTCCCAGGAGCAAGTGTACTGTCTATAATAAGAGCCCTGCGTTTTTTCAGATTATTCAAAATCCTCCATATTCCGCAAATATCCCATCAGTCTATTCAACTTCGGGAAGCCATTGAAGCCAGTAAGGAAAAAATCCTTGTTTTTATTTATTTTGTACTGATCAGTACCATAATAATTGGCTCGGTCATGTATTTGGTCGAAGGTAAAGAATCCGGCTTTACAAGTATCCCGATGAGTATTTACTGGACAATTGTTACCTTAACCACAGTGGGTTATGGCGATATTTCGCCTCAGACTCCTCTCGGACAATTTATTGCCGCCTTTGTTATGATTCTGGGTTATGGAATTATAGCCGTTCCAACTGGAATCGTAACTGCTGAATTTGCAAAAAGTAGTCTAAAAAACAGTGTCGTAAGCAGCAAAAAAACTTGCAAAAAGTGTAACTCACAGGTACATTTTGATCATGCTCAATATTGTTTCGAATGCGGAACAAAATTACCTAATAATTAATTCAAAAAGAGCTTCACAATCCTTACTTTAATCCATACAAGTCTATGGTTTTTGCAACCGTAAAGACTCCCAAATATGAAATATCTAATTACCATCATCGGACCAACAGCAATAGGCAAAACAGCTTTGAGCATTGCTTTGGCACAACATTTCAATTGTGAGATAATCTCTTGCGACAGTCGTCAGTTCTTTAAAGAAATGACAATTGGTACGGCAGTCCCAATTCCCGAAGAACTGCAATCTGCCGTACATCATTTTATACAGAACAAATCTATTTTCGAAAATTACACTGTTGGGGATTACGAAAAAGAAGCGCTTTTAAAATTAGAAGAATTGTTTGTAAAGAATGACTTCTCTATTCTAATTGGCGGTTCAGGACTATATGTTGATGCCATTCTAAAAGGATTCGATGAATTTCCGGAAATTGATCCTGAAGTACGTTCTGAAATAAACGCCAACTACGAAAAGCTTGGTATTACTTATTTGCAGGATCAGTTAAAAAATATTGATCCCGTTTACTATCAGAAACTAACCATAGAAAACCCACAAACACTTCAAAATCCGCAAAGAATGATGCGTTTTACAGAAGTGTGTATCGGAACTCAAAAGCCTTACTCTTCTTTTTTAAATCAGAAGAAAAACAACCGAAACTTCACTCCTATCTTAATTGGCTTAGAGGCCAACAGACCTGTTATTTATGACCGTATCAATCAACGTGTGGATCTGATGATGAATGAGGGATTATTGGAAGAAGCCAAGGCTCTATATCCCAACAAAGCGTTAAATGCTTTACAAACGGTCGGTTATAGAGAATTATTTAGTTATTTTGACGGAGAATTTTCGCTGCCTTTTGCCATCGAAGAAATCAAAAAAAATACCAGACGTTTCTCTAAAAGACAACTGACCTGGTTCAAACGAAATGAAGACACAAAATGGTTTGATTATGCGACAGACAGAAAAGAAATTATCGATTATATAGAGAATTCTTTCAAGTAAAAATCATTTTCTGTCCTCTCTGCTCTTTACTCTATTTTCTAAATTAATCTAAAATTTAAAATTCAGCAATGCCAATATCTCCAAATTTTACTTCTGTCTTAAGCAAAGACTGGGAAATCAATTTTACACAATGCACACCAAATGGTTTTCTAAAGTATACTGACTTATGTAATATTCTGCAATTGACAGCTGCTGCGCATTCTGAAGCCGGAGGCATTAGTTTTTTTGACATGCAGGAGTTTCATCAGGCCTGGGTATTAAGCCGCATGCGCGTTGAAATTACTGCTTTACCAAAATGGCAAGATGTTGTAACGGTAAAAACATGGATCAACAGTTTAGAAAATTCTCGTTCTGTTCGTGCTTTAGAGATGCATGTAAACGGAAAAAAAATAGTAGGCTGTGAAACGTATTGGGCTGTTTTTAACACACAGTTACGACGTCCCGAAGCTTTGGCTTTACCATACCAACATTTTGAATTATACCCCGAAAAACGTGCTACTACTGAAGGTTTTTCAAAAATAAACATCAACCACGAAAAAGAAGCGGTTTTTGAAAAAACAGTTTACCTCTCGGATCTGGACATTGTAAATCACGTTAATAACGTCAAATATTTAGAATGGTGCCTTGATCATGTAGAGGAGAAAAGAATTCTTAAACAGGAGGTAAAAAGCTTTGAAATGAATTTTATGAAGGAACTCTCGCTAAAAGATAAAGTCATCATCCATGAGAGCGAAGATGATAATCACACTAAGGCAACTTTCAGCATTACAAAACAGGAGAAAACTTGTTTTGCTTTGGAGTTACACTGGAAATAAGATACTCCCAAAAAAATATAAACGTTTAAAATTCGTGGTGATTTCCCGAATTCCTGATAAAAGAAACGAGGCATAATCGCCTCGTTTTTCTTTATAGGAAGATTACTTTGCTTTCTTTTTCGGATCTTTTTTCGTCTTTTCAGCTTTCTTTTTCTTTTGCATCAACTCAATCTTGCCTTTAATTCTTTTCTCCACTTCAGTAATATCGGATTCAAAAACAAATTGTAACGTACAAAGTTTAGCCTTTTCAATTTCTTTTAGTGCTAATTGAAACTCTTGCTGTGCTTCGTAAAGAATTCCTTTCTTTACAAAAATTTCAGATTTGTTTATTCCTTTTATAGTTAAAGCAAAATCGATTAATTTTTGCGCTTCTTCAAAATCTTCATTTAAAATTAAAGTCTGAACATAGTGCGGATATACTTCGAGTGCATGAATGTTAATCATCAGGGCTTCCTGAAAATAGTTTTTTGCCTCTTCGTAATTCCATAATTGTTCTGCCTGGATCCTTCCGTACAAGCACAAAACCATCGTATTTTTAGCATCATAAGAAAAGGCATAATCCAAAGATTCAATGGTTTCTTCTAATGAATAGGGATAACTGTCCAATGCCTGAAAAAGGTATTTATCTATTGCTTTCATGTCGTAAATCGGTTTTAAGTTTCTGACGTGTTCCTTTGTAACTTTTCTCTACCTTGTTCTTTTTAAAGTCAGTTCCTGAAAAAACTCTAATCGGATTACCCCGCTGAATGTTGAGCTGATTTTCCCATTGTTTTCCAACATGGTTTTTAAGTTGCTGTAAGGTTTCGTCTTCCAGTTTTTTTAATAATCGTTCTGTTGCCAGTTTTTTGTTTTGGTGCTGCGAACGGCTGTCCATAGCAACAACTGCAATCCCTGTTGGCACATGAGTTGCTCTGATTGCCGAACTCACTTTGTTTACGTGTTGCCCGCCCGCTCCGGAACTGCGCATGGCCTGATACTGAATATCGCTTTCAGAAATTGATACATTTTTTTGTGGTTCGATCTCAAAAATACCTATAAACCAATTTTTTCGCTTGTGCATTTTCCTAAACTGGCTTTGACCAATCCATTGAATCGTTCCTATCCAGGAATCAGTAAATCGAGTAGCATCTTTCCCTTTTACAGCGATGGTAGCAGTTTCTACTGTTCCGTTTTCCTGCCCAACTTCTCGCTGCAGCAAAGTTGCCTCTAATTGTTGTTCCTCTACTTCGCCCAAAACTTTTTTAAGCACCTGGGCCACTACCCAGGTGCATTCTGCCGGTCCCCGACCCGCTGTTATCTGAATTATTTTTTCCATTTCTCTAATATTTTAAGAAGCTTTTCTCTGTTCTTGGCTTCTTTTACAAATTTTGGTAAACGGGACACCAAACTCGATCCAAAATTCATTCCTGGATTTCGTTCCCTGAGCCCTGCTCCGATATACCGTTCTAAATACTCCATATGTTGCTTATTATAAGCCCAGAAAATATGTTTGTCCACTTCTATTTGAAACCAAAGCGGCAAATTATACCATTGTTCTTTCACTAAACCGTCGTTACTATTTGAATTTTGCAAAACCTCTTGAATTTTTGGTTTCCATTCTTCCTGAAAATTACAATGCGGACATTTCGCTTTATACTTTTCCGGCTTTTCTTTTAATAACTGCGATTTAAATTCATATTTTTCATAACACTGATTGCAATAGGCCTTACCATAAGCAATGTATTGGTAAACGGGCTTATCAAGCTTATAAAAGCAATGTTTACACTCCAAAACTTTAGTATAACAATGCCCGCATTTACATTCTTCCGAAAGTTTGTTTTTAACTTTAGCTTTAGCATCACATTTCGGACACTGCACTAAAACCTCATGCAAAAAACTTTCTAAAAACTTATTCTCATCCTGAAATCTTTTCATACTCTTTGTCTTTTTATCGGTCCATCCTAACGATCTTTGGTGTAAAAGTTCCAAGCACTTCCACCAGATCACTTTGATTTGCCATCACTTTTGTAATGTCTTTATACGCCATAGGCGCTTCGTCAATATTTCCTCCAATTAAGGTTACCTCGTTGGCTTTTAACACCTTTTTAATCTCACTTTGAGTGAAGTTACTTTTACACTTCGCTCTTGAAAACAAACGCCCTGCGCCATGCGAAGCAGAGTTTAAGCTTTCCGCATTTCCTTTGCCTTTTACAATATAACCGGGCGCCGTCATCGAACCGGGAATAATTCCCAATTGGCCCTCCGCAGCAGGCGTTGCACCTTTTCTATGTACAATACATTCCTGACCATTTACCATTTCTTTCCAGGCAAAATTGTGGTGATTTTCGATTGTTACCACTACCCTTTTTCCAATTGCTTTGGCAATTCGTCGATGAATATCATCATGACAGGCTTTCGCATATTCTCCTGCTAAATTCATAGCCAGCCAGTATTCCTGACCGTCATGCGTATTTAAATCCAGCCAGGCCAAATGTTGAACATTTTTTGGTAATGGACATTGTTTTGTTGCCAAATAGGTATAATGTTTGGCAATGTTTGCGCCTAATCCTCTGGAACCGCTGTGTGAAAGAACGGCGAAATATTCTCCTTTTTCGAGCTTCCATTCGTTCTCCGGATTTTCAATTTTAGCAATTCCGAATTCTACAAAATGGTTTCCTCCGCCAGAACTTCCCAGTTGTTTGTAGGCCTTCGGTAAAAGATTCTTTAACAATGGAATATCCTGAAATTCACTTTTATAAAAAACATCATGATCGACTCTTGAAGCATGAGTTTCATACATTCCAAACTTGGTATTGTCTTTCAAAATTGCTTCCAATTGATGTTCCTTTCCTTTAAAATGCGAAGCCGGTAAATCAAAAATAGAAAGGCTCATCCTGCATCCGATATCCACTCCAACTCCGTACGGAATTACGGCATTATCTGTTGCTAAAACCCCTCCAATTGGCAGTCCGTAACCCGAATGTGCATCCGGCATCAATGCTCCGGCTACTGAAATAGGCAGCTTTAACGAATCATACAATTGAAATTTTGCCTGTTGATCAATCTCATTTTCTCCAAAAATTTTAAAAGGAACTCTTGTTGTCTTCAACTGATGCATTCTTACCTGAACTGGTTTTATCAAACCTTCAGCTACTTTACCCCAGGTTCCGTTGCCTTCATATTTTTCCGGATGTAACAATACATCTTTAGCTTCTGTCAGGATAGATTCTTTTTTCTCTCTTTTTCTATATCTGTTGATCTGCCCTAAGGCAATATTTATTGAATTGTTTTTTGGAAACCCTAATTTAATCAGGTCTTTTCCAGATAATTTATTTCCCATGATTTATATCATTTCGTCCAGATATTGCTGATACAATACTTCCAGACTTTTATTTTTAATTGGGTTTTTCTCTTTTGGATTCTCTGTTTGACAATACCATGATGGACGAGAATAACCCAGAACTAATCTGTTTATTTTATGGTTTAAATGATGATTGAGGATATAATTTTCTAAAACCCGAAGTTCACTTTCTAAATCTGAATCAACAGATTTTTTGTGTGTAATCATGTAGGGTTTTACACACAAAACAAATCTCCAAGGTTCGTTAAACGTATAATAACTTATATCTCTCTCAAAAACACTCGACCATCTTTTGGTCAATGTAAAATAAGATTTCTCGTTTTCAGTCAAATTTATCTTTTTGCTATTCCAATCATATATGGAAATTTGCTTCAAAAACTGTTTTGATGGAACAGAAATTTTCTTTCTAAATTTTCGTTTAGTTTTATTAAAGGATTTTTCATTTGAAAATTGATAAGTATTAATTTTTTCCAACAGATTTATAAAAAAACCTGCATTGGGATCTATCAATACATCAGATCTCAAAACAAAAAACCTAAACCAGCCTTTTTGATAAGGTTCGTCTAATGACACTAGAGGTAAATCTCTAAAAGCATTAAACAACAGCTTTCTTTGTTTAAAATGTTGACGTAATTTTTTTTCGAAATCCTCTTTTACCAACCTTTTCTTCTTTTTTTTACTTTTAAAACGACTGCATAATGCATACTCGTTCTCAGTGTAATTTTCCATTCGAAAAAGTATACTAAAATTAAATTGCTCTGTCTTTTATACTTTTGGATAAATAATAAATCGGTTTTCGGGAAAATTTGAAGTGTCTAGAATAAAAAAAAGCCCGAAACAAAATGTCTTCGGGCTTTTTATATCTAAAAGTATATTTCTAGGATCGAAATAAGCCACGAAGAAGTGCTGCATCAAATTCATTTGATGTGAAGCTCTGTGATGTAGATGTAAATACAAACATTTTTCTTCGTTTTTAAAGGGTTATTATTTTTTTCGTCTGCAAATATTCAGAATACTTTTTTGATTTTCCAAATTTATTTTAAGAAAAATCATTACAAAAAATTTATTCATATTATTCTTAAAGCCAAAAAAAAGACTACAGAACTCAAAATCAAAAAGATAGAAATTGTATTTTAAGAATATTTTTCTTGATATTTTTTTACTTAACCGCAAAGAATGCAAAGGAAAAAACGCAAAGTTAGCGAAGCTTTGAGGTGAACTCTTTGCGAACTTTGCGAAAATCGTTGCGTGCCTCGCGGTTAAAATTCTGCATAAAAAAAGTCCTGATTTCTCAGGACTCTAATATTTTTTTGTTTGGTTATATTTTTTGTTATTCTGCAACTTTACTTTTAACAACTAGTCTGAAACCTTCACCGTGGATGTTTAGGATTTCAACATCTTCATCCGCTTTTAGGTATTTTCTAAGTTTGGCGATGTAAACATCCATACTTCTTGATGTAAAATAGTTATCGTCTCTCCAGATTTTAGTTAAGGCTAATTCTCTTGGCATTAAATCATTTTCATGAAGAATTAACATTTTAAGTAATTCATTCTCTTTTGGAGACAATTTAATCGGCTCTTCGTTTTCAAATGTCAAAAATCTAAGTTTTGAATTTAAATGGAATTTACCAATATTAAACTCAAACTGAACCTGTTCTGCTTTTGTATCAGCAGATTTTCTTTGAATGATTGCTTTAATTTTCATCAACAAAACTTCTGAATCAAAAGGCTTATTCAAATAATCATCAGCACCAGCTTTGTATCCTTTCAATACATCTTCTTTCATTGACTTAGCCGTTAAGAAGATAATCGGCACTTCACTGTTCTTCTCTCTAATTTCTTTGGCTAAAGTATAACCATCTTTATAAGGCATCATTACATCGAGAATACATAAATCATATACATCCTTCTTGAATTTTTCAAAACCTTCCATACCGTTTTTAGCTAAAGTAACTTCAAAGTCATTTAACATTAGATAATCTTTAAGAACTGCCCCGAAATTAAGGTCATCTTCTACTAAAAGTATTCTTTTGTTATTATTTTCCATATTTTAATTTATTAATGGTATTTTTATTATAAAGGTACTACCTTTTCCTTTCTCGCTTTCAACATATACTTGACCATTGTGATCTTCTACTATTCTTTTTACATAAGCCAGACCTAAACCGTGTCCTTTTACATTATGCAAATCTCCTGTATGTTCTCTGTAAAACTTCTCAAAAACTCTCTTCTGAGCTACCTTACTCATACCAAGACCATTATCTTTTACTTTTATCAGAATCATGTCTTTTACATTCTCTGTAAAAATTTCTATCTCAGGCTTACCAGGAGAATATTTTATTGCATTTTCTAAAATATTAACCAATACATTCGTAAAATGCACTTCATTAATCAGACTGGTTGTTCTTGCTGCATTAAAATGCTTCACTACGGTACCTTCTCTGTCCTCTAAAATTAAATTTACATGTTCAATGGCATCATCAATGATATCATGAATTGCAGTTGGCTCTTTTGTAATATCTAATTCTCTTTTTTCTAATTTAGAGATACGAAGAACGTTTTCTACCTGGGCATGCATTCTTTTATTCTCATCCCGAATCATTTGAAGATAGCGAAACACTTTCTCTTTATCTTCAATTATCTTAGGATTCTTAATGGCATCAAGTGCCAGATTAATTGTCGCTATCGGAGTCTTAAACTCATGCGTCATATTATTTATAAAATCGGTTTTGATTTCAGAAATATGTTTCTGACGCAGCAATTGATTTAGTGCACTGGTGTAGGCAACTATTATGATTAATGTGAAAATTATTGAAAGTATTGTAATACTTAATAATTCAGACAATAAGAATTTCTTTTTATGAGGAAACGTAAGAAACAATTCGTATTTACTATTCCCCTCATTATCCGTATAAATTGGCACGTGGTAACTTGCGTCTTTATCATAATGAAATCCATCAGATCTTACTTTCGTCGCAAGACCATTATTAAGAACACCATATTCAAATTTGGTTTTTACACCATATTCTTCCAGTTCTTTTTTTAAGAGTTTTTGAAGTTTATCCTTTGTTATTCTACCTTCTATCGGCGTTAGAGAAGCAATATCTTTGTATTGAATTTGCTGTTGAACTTTATTTAATATATCAAGGCTTCCCGATTTTTCGATTTTTAAATCTGGTATAATACTCTGTCCTAAAGTATTATTATCAATATTATTATTGTTATTGTATACTTCTGTAACTCTCTTTGAACTAAAGTTTTTAAATCTTTCGCTGCTAAATTTTTTATTAAAAATTGAGCCACTAATATCATAATCTTCAGATGTAAGCGTATTAGAATAAACTATTGTCTTGTTTGTTTTTGCATTTCTCTGAATGTAAAAAACCTGAAGTAAATCTTCTTTTTTAGGTGTTTTACCGGTGCTGTCTTTAATACGGTTGTATTTATCGTAAAAACTATATTCCTCCTGTTGTTCCAACTTATCAGCAACATTGCCAATTACCTGAGTAACATGATATTTAAACTGTTCATCGTTGTTCTTGAACGATGAATTGAACCAATATACCTGAACCAGAATTATCCCTATTAAGGACAAACTCATCAATAAAACAAGTAATCTAAAAAATAATTTATTCATCGAAACAAAATTAATATTTTAACAATATACTAAATAATACATTAACCAAATATTAACATTTAAGACTGATTTTGTTTTATATTTAAAATTTTAAGAATTTTAACAACTTCTTCTTTAGCAATTTTAAGATTACTGTTATTAATAACAAAATTGCTTAAAGAAATTCGTTTTTCATCATTCCACTGCATTTTCATTCGGCTTAAAACTTGCTCCCGTGTGGTTTTATCACGCTTAATTACTCTTTCAATTCTGAGTTCTTCCGGCGCGGTAACGGTTACAATAACATCACAATCTTTATAACGACCACTTTCAAACAAAATTGCGGCTTCATAAATTACATATTGATATTTTTCGTTTTTTAATAACCAAAGTTCAAAATCCTCTTTAACTGCAGGGTGTACAATTGCATTTAATGCTGCCAATTTTTCAGCATCATTAAAAACAATTTCCGCCAATTTTGCTCTGTTTAAAACATTATTTTCAAAAAATGAATCTCCAAAAGCGGTTCTAATTTGTTGTAAAATGCTTTCAGATTGCATTACTTTTCTGGCTTCATCATCGGCAATGTATAAAGGGACTCCCATTTCTGCAAAGTAGTTTGCTATGGTCGTTTTTCCACTCCCTATTCCGCCTGTCAGGCCAATAATTTTAGCCATATCTATATTTTAAAAAACATACGAGGAAAAGCCTCTTGGGGTTTTTGTTTTAAAATAATAACTTTTACGAACGATTTTAAAAATCCCGTTCCGTAACCATAAAATTGTTTCCAAACTGCGATCACAGCTAAGTACCCAATTTTGATGCTTTTATTCTGAATACTGGCTGTAAGAAAAATTATAACGAAATATACAAAATATAATTGTAATAAAATATCAATATTAAAAATTAACAATAAAAAAGCTAATAATAACCCCAGGATAAAAACCGTAGGAAAAAAGAATGTCAATTTATTGTGTTCCGGATACCAACTGTTCAATATGGGTCTGGCTATTCCGAATTTATTTACCTGAATCGAAAACTTCTCCCAATCAATTCTGCGCTTGTGATATACATAAGCTTCCGGGAACAATCTGGTTTCAAACCCTAAATTCCACAAACGAATGGAAAGATCCGGATCTTCTCCCGGATGAATGTTTCCAAAACCATTTGATGCAATAAAAGCCTTCTTTGAAATCCCCATATTAAAACTTCTCGGCTGAAACTTATTAATTTTCTCAGACCCACCACGAATTCCTCCTGTTGTTAAAAATGAAGTCATTGCAAAGTTAATTGCCTTCTGAATATCCGAAAAACTATCTAATGCTTTATCCGGCCCTCCAAAACAATCAACATAACCCTCATTAAGTGCTTTTCGAACTTCTGTCAAATAATTAGAAGGAATAATACAATCTGAATCAAAAATGATAAAATAATCCCCTCTGGCTTTCTGCATTCCAAAGTTCCTTGAATCTCCAGGACCTGAATTTTCCTTAAAATAATAAGAAATATTCAGCTTACCCTGATAGTTCATCACAACGTCTTTACAAGGTATTGATGATCCGTCTTCGACAAGAACAATTTCAAAAGCTTCATTATAATCGGATTTTGATAAACTTTCTAAAAGTTCATCTACTTCATCCGGACGATTATACACGGGTATAATTAAAGAAAAAATCATAGCAGATTATGCGGTATTAAAGTGGAAATATTTTAAATTTCAAAATTTTAACAAAGATATGTTATATTCATAAAAAAACCATTCGTCGCAACGAATGGTTTTGATATATAGTATTATTTTTTTTCTGTTTATTTGATACTTTCAATTTGAACAACTTCATTTGCTTCAGCAGCATAGTCTACTCCTGCAAATTCAAACCCGAATAGGTTCAAGAAATCATTTCTATATCCAGCCAAATCTCCAATCGCCGGTAATGTTTCTGTTGTAGCCTCTAACCAAAGTTTAGCCACTTTAGCCTGTACATCATCACGCATTTCCCAATCGTCGATTCTGATTCTACCTTTTTCATCTACAGGAACTTCAGATCCGTTGTACAATCTGTCCTGAAACAAACGCTGAATTTGCTCGATACAACCCTCATGTATTCCTTCTTCTTTCATAATTTTGTACAAAAGAGAAATATACAATGGAATGACCGGAATTGCAGAACTTGCCTGTGTAACTAAAGCTTTGTTCACAGAAACATAAGCTTTTCCACCAATAGATTTTAAACTATCTGTAATAGAAAATGCAGTAGCTTCTAAATCATCTTTTGCACGACCAATTGTTCCTTTACGGTAAACTGCCTCTGTCAATGATGGCCCAATATAAGAATAAGCAACTGTTGTAGCACCTTCAGCTAATAAATTCTCTGCTTTTAAAGCATCAATCCACATCGTCCAGCCTTCACCACCCATTACAGCAACTGTATTGGTAATATCTTCTTCATTTGCCGGAGCAATAGAAACCTCTGAAACGTTTCCGGTATGAAAATCTACTGTTTTATTGGTAAAAGTTTGACCGATTGGCTTTAGAACAGAACGGTGTAAAACTCCTGTAACCGGATGTTGACGAACCGGAGAAGCTAAACTGTAAATGATAAGATCAACCTGACCTAAATCGGCTTTGATTAAATCTAAAGTCTGTCTTTTTATTTCGTTTGAAAAAGCATCTCCATTGATACTTTTTGCATATAAACCTGCTTTGTGAGCTTCTGTTTCAAATGCAGCAGAATTATACCATCCTGGAGAAGCTGTTTTACCTTCAACCGGTGGTTTTTCAAAAAACACTCCAATTGTTGCTGCATCAGATCCAAAAGCACTTGTAATTCTTGACGCTAATCCAAAACCTGTTGAAGCGCCAATAACTAATACTTTTTTTGCACCTGCAATTGGTCCTTTTGATTTGATATATTCTATTTGATTTTTAACATTTTGCTCGCTACCTTTTGGGTGGGCTGTCAAGCAAATAAATCCTCTCATTCTAGGCTCTATAATCATACTTTTTTATTTCAATTTAATTTGATCTAAACAACATACTCTATTTCTAAGAAATAGACAAATATTTACTATTTAATAATTTTGTTCACATTTTCCCTAACGGTTAAAATATCAACTTTTTTATCTTTACATTCAATTTTAACCCCATTATACTCTTCGATTAATGCATTTAAATTTTCGCACTCTCTTATAAAATTGAACTCTTTCTTATCAACATTAAATACGATTCCTTTTAACGTATTCAAATTAGCCGCAATTGCCCCTCCTACCGCTCCCGCATTGTAAGCAAAAGCCTTAGACCACATATTAGCAAAAGGTCCTTCGAGATACAAAAACTTTCCATCATTTAAAACTCTGTGATAAGAGTTTGGATTATCGGCAGACATATTTCCGTCTTCCTTTGAAGCAAATTGCATTAAATATCTCTGCTGAATATATAGGCTACCATTGTAAACAATAGCAAAATAATCTGTGATTTTTGCATTGTTTCTTTTCCAGCAAAAGAAAACATGATAAGCATCCGCATTCTTTTCGATTGATTTATAACCTGTAATAGTACGTCTTTCCAATGCATCACCCATGAAAATTCCCGATTTCGCAATAAGATTTTCATACGTTTTATAAACACCTTCAGAAAAGTCTTTTACTAAATAAGTTTTGGCTTCACTACCTGTCGATTCCATAACTTCTTTCGTAGTAACCTCCTGAGCATTTATCTTACTAACAAAGAAGCAAATAAAAGACAAAACACATAGTTTTTTAATCATATTATATTCTGATTTTAGTCTAATGGTTATACGAGCAAATATAATTTAAATATTTAATTTAATAATTCTTTTGCATGATTTAATGCCGAATCAGAGATTTTAGCACCTGATAACATCTGAGCAATTTCGGTAAGTCTTTCATCCTGAGACAATAGCTTAAGTTCTGATTGTGTATCTTCATCTACAGTAGATTTAGAAACTTTAAAATGAGAATCTCCTTTGGCTGCAATTTGCGGCAAATGGGTTATGGCAAAAATTTGCATAGTAGTACTCATTTCTTTCATAATCTCTCCCATTCTTATTGCTATTTCTCCGGAAACTCCCGTATCTATTTCGTCAAAGATTAAAGTTGGTAATTTTGAATATTGCGCCAAAATTGCTTTTACAGCCAACATAATACGAGACATTTCTCCTCCCGATGCTACTTTTTTAAGCAATCCAAAATCAGTTCCTTTATTAGCAGAGAATAAAAACTGCAATTCATCTTTCCCGTTTTGGAAATAAGTTTCCGAAGGTAAAAGTTCCATATTAAAACGAACATTCGGCATTCCTAACGTCTCTAAGATTTTAATTAACTTTTGCGATAAAACCGGAATTGCATTGGTTCTGTTTTGATTAATTAATCCCGCAAAAGCGTCTAATTCTGTAATTTTATCCTCGATCGATTTTGACAACACAGCAATTTCTTCTTCTATATTATCTAATTCAAGTAGTGTATTTTCTAATGTGGCCTGAATTCCAAGTAATTCATCAACAGAAGTCACCTGATGCTTTTTTTGCAAATTATAAATCAACTGCAGCTTCTGACTTACTAATTCTAATTGTGCAGGATCATTTAAAAGCTTCTCAGAAACATTTTGTAGTTCCTTTGAAACATCATCAAACTCAATAGTCACACTGGTAATTCTCTCAAAAATAGCTTGATATTCAGGCGAAAAAAGCGTTATTTTTTGCAATGCCGTTTTAATCTCATTTAGATTATGAAAAACACCAAACTGTTCTTCGTTAGCAATTACCAACGATTTATCTATTGATTCTTTTATAATCTCGACATTATTTAGTTTTTCAAAATCAGCCTCAAGCTCTTCCTGCTCACCAGATTTTAGCTTAGCAGTAACCAACTCATTTAATAAATAAGTATTATACTCTTGTTCTTTTCCTGAATCACTTTGTTTCTTCAACAAAGCATTTAGTTTGGATTTATCTGATTTATATCCCTTTAATACATTCTGGTACGATTGAATTGTATCACCATTATTAGCAATTGCATCAATAATTTTAAACTGAACACCTTCATCCGATAACTCCTGAGTTTGTTGTTGGGAATGAATGTCAATCAGAAATAAACTTAAATCCTGCAATTCCTGCAAATTTACCGGACTATCATTAATAAAGGCGCGTGATTTCCCTGAAGGTAAAATTTCTCTCCTTATGATCGTTTCATCTTCATAATCAAGATCATTTGCTGTAAAAAAATCTTTTAGGTTGTATTTAGAAATTTCAAATTGTGCTTCAATAACACATTTTTCTTCTTTATTTTTTAATGAAGTTAAATCGGCTCTTTTTCCTAAAACCAACCCTATCGCTCCTAATATAATGGACTTACCCGCTCCTGTTTCACCTGTAATTATAGAAAAACCTCTTGAAAAATCTATAGTTAATTTTTCAATCAGAGCATAGTTTTTAATCGACAAGGACGTTATCATAAAGAATTTGGGAAATATAAAAGTTAATAAAGAAAATAATAAAAATAGATTAAAATTTAATCTGAGACCATTTTGTGGAATTTAAAGGGGAAACTTTATTCAAAACATCTGTTAAATCAGTGATTGGAATACTTGGTCCACCTGAGAATATCGAAACAATTTCATCTGATTTGGCATCAAAGAAAACTCTGGTCAAAAAAGCATTAGGCTTTACCGAATTCAATTTTCCAATAAGCATCAAGGCTGACTTGATTTTCTCTTTTGATGCTTTCAAATCCTGACTCATACCATCTAAACCGGTATGGTACAAGAACGTCGTTTGACGTAAATCGCTATACATGGGTGAAATCATATCAGTTATAAGATAATAACGATTCTGAACTCCGTCAGATTGGTTCCAGCCTTTAGACCCGCCTTGTTGCGCAACATTTGCAATGTTTTGAGCAGTTTCAAGATATTGATTTCCTGCCCCCATTTGAAAACTATCTGCATCCATTGCTAAAATCAAGTAACTATAAAACGAAACTACAGAAACTAAATTTGATTCAAAAGTGGTGGGATTGAACAATAAAGGTTCGTATTCAATATACCTGAAATTAAGATCTTTATCGTTATAATTTAATATTGGGGAAGAATAAGTAGAATTAAAAACCAATCTAGATGATTGCACCTGAATAGTTCCTGAAAACTGATCGGAAGTATTCGAGGACAATGTGATGTACATCGAGCAATTAATTCGTTCGTTTTGTTTTAAAACTGTCCCCGTCCAATCTGTTTTGTTTACAAACTCAGACAGCGAAGTCTGAAGTGTTTTAAAAACCTGTTGATTGGGATTAGGCAATCTTTCTGTATTAATAGTTACAGTGCAATTTAACTGCTGTGCTTGAGTAAAGCTAAAAATTAAGAATGCTAAAAAAGTAACTAGTTTATTCATACGAAAGATATTATTTTGGTTAAAGCACGTAATAGCTTTTACTATTCTTAATCTTTGCTTTTTACTCTAAATCATTATAATTTCACAAAATGCGAAACCACTTTATCTAAAATATCAACTGCAACAGACTCTTTTGATTTTAATTCCATTGGCTCAATTTTAAAATCCTGATCAATAAAGGTTACTTTATTGGTTTCTTTTTTAAAACCTGCTCCTTCATCCTGTAAGGAATTTAAAACAATCAAATCTAAGTTTTTTTTCTGAATTTTCAGCTTTGCATTTTCAATTTCATTTTCAGTTTCCAATGCAAATCCAATTAAAAACTGATTTTTCTTGATAGCTCCCAAGGAAGCCAGAATATCTTTTGTTTTTTCAAGCTCTATTGAAAATTCATCTGCAGCTTTTTTAATCTTTTGTGTCGCCACTACTTTAGGCCTGTAATCTGCCACCGCTGCAGCGGCTATTGCCACATCAACATCCTTAAAATGCTCATGACAAACATCATACATCTCCTGTGCTGAAACTACACCGATTACTTCAACCAAATTATTTTTAGCTTTGTAATGTGTCGGTCCAGCAACCAAAATAACCTGAGCCCCTAGGTTAGCTGCTTCATTTGCCAGATCAAAACCCATTTTTCCTGAAGAATGATTCCCTATAAAACGTACAGGATCTATTGCTTCGTATGTAGGTCCGGCAGTAATTAATATTTTTTTTCCTTTTAAAGGCAATTTACTTTCTAAATCAGCTTCTAAAAAAGCAATAATATTCTCCGGTTCAGCCATTCTGCCTTCTCCGGATAAACCACTGGCTAATTCACCACTTTCAGCCGGAATCATAATATTTCCAAAGCTTTTCAAAGCATTGAAACTGGCTAAAACCGAAGGATGCTTGTACATATCCAAATCCATTGCCGGAGCAAAATAAACCGGACATTTTGCCGACAAATAGGTAGCAACTAAAAGATTATCACTGTTTCCGGTAGTCATTTTAGACAGGGTATTAGAAGTTGCAGGCGCAATCAGCATCAAATCAGCCCAAAGAGCCAAATCAACGTGATTATTCCAAACAGCATCTTCATCATCCTGATTAAAGAAACTGGAATGTACTGGATTTTTAGATAGTGTAGATAACGTAAGTGGAGTTACAAAATCCTTAGAAGCAGGTGTCATTATCACTTGGACATGTGCACCTGCTTTTATAAAGAGTCGTACTAATGAAGCTGTTTTATAGGCTGCAATTCCACCAGAAACTCCCAGTAAAATTTTCTTCCCGTTTAAAACTGACATTATACTATATTATTTGTTTGAACCTCTGTGGTATGTTTTACCGTCTAACCACTCCTGAACTGCTAAAGCATGTGGTTTTGGTAATTTTTCGTAAAATTTAGAAACTTCAATTTGTTCTTTATTTTCAAAAACTTCTTCAAGACTGTCATTATAAGTAGCAAACTCTTCTAATTTTTCAGTTAATTCTTTTTTAATTTCAGAATTAATTTGATTTGCTCTTTTAGCCATAATGGTAATTGCCTCATACACATTTCCTGTTGGCTCTTCAATAACTGTTTTATTGTAAGTTATTGTATTTACAGGAGCATTCGTCTTTTTTAAATCCATGACTTTATTTTATTTAGTAAATTTTTGTAAATCTGTTTCCACTCTGGCATTCATTTCATCTGCCTCTTTTTTATACTTAGTAGCACTATTAAACTTAATTAAGTTACCATAAGCTACCTTAGCTACATTTAAACGCTCTTCCATTTTTGACGGAATACTGTTTATTGCCAATTTATATGCTGAATCGTATTTATAAAACAACGCATCTTCTTTTAATGGTGTTCCGGGAAAATCAGCAATAAAATTATCAAAAGCAATTAATGCCGATTTGTAATCTGAAATTGTATTGTACCCTTTAGCATTTTCATATGCTTTTTTCTCCAGCTTACCGTTCAAAACTTTCACAGCTTCATTTGCCTGAACGATGTATTCAGAATTTGGATAGCTTTCAATAAAAGTCTGCAATTTTTCTAAAGCTTTTACAGTATCTGTTTGATCCAAGCTGTAAACAGGAGCTAATTTTGAGTAGCTATAAGCGCCTAAAAAAGCAGCTTCCTGAACTTTTTCACTTCGCGGATATCCCGAAACAAAACTTTCAAACTGATAACCCGCTAAATAATACTGTTTCGTTTTATAATACGATTGCGAAAACATGTAAAATAATTTCTCTGCCTGAGGTTTCCCTCTGTACGAAGGAGCCAATTGTTCAAAAAGACGTATGGCTTTTGAATATTTACCTGCATCATACATTTTTGTTGCAACTTCAAATTTTGCGGCAACATCTTCGTTTTTTAATGCTTTTTGGTATTCACTACAAGAACAAAAAAGGACAACAACAATTAATAGAGATACTATTTTTTTCATTTTCTTACTTTTATTATGATTTCTTAGACAATTGTGCCAAAGCAAAATCACACCGAAGTTCCGGTGGCAAATTTAGTTATTAATTTAGCTACTACAAAATATTTTTTGGTACAGAGCCTGTTTAAATTTTATTTACTGAATTTCTTATCCTGATTTTCGGCTGCAACTTCGTTAATTTTTCATACAATAGTACCACTATTCTATAAAAACTTGCCTTATTTCGCTCGAAAATACTTTGATAATAAACCTCAAAAATAAATCCTAAACAGGCTCTAATAAAATACCGACAATCTCATTCTTATTTTATGCTATTTTTCACAAATTCATTCAATCTGCCTGCTAAAGAATCATCAACGGCTACCAAAGGCAAACGTACTATATTCTCAGCAATACCGAGGGCTTGAAAGACTTGTTTGATCCCTGCAGGATTCCCCTGCTCAAAAAGCATATCGATACAGTCTGATAAAAAGTACTGAGTTTTAAACGCTTCAGTTACCTTTTTATTTAGTCCTAAACGAATCATTTCTGTAAATTCTTTTGGAAAACCTTGTCCGATAACCGAGATTACCCCTGCTCCACCAGCCAAAACAATCGGCAAAGCAATCATATCATCTCCTGAAATAACAAGAAAATCTTTTGGTGCATTTTTAATCAGCTGCATCGCCTGAGCCATATCTCCGGCAGCTTCTTTAATCGCTACGACATTATTAAAATCATTAGCCAGACGGATTACAGTTGACGGCAACATGTTGCTGGAGGTCCTTCCCGGAACATTATATAAGATTACCGGAATCGGAGAAGCTTCTGCAATGGCTTTAAAATGCTGGTAAATCCCTTCCTGTGTTGGTTTATTATAATAAGGAGAAACAGAAAGTATAGCTTCAAAAGAAGAGAAATCTCTTGTTTTTAATTCGGCTACTATCTGCATGGTGTTATTTCCGCCCACTCCAAGCACCAAAGGTAATCTACCTTTATTAGTATCGATTACTGTTTGTATCACCAGTTCTTTCTCGTCCTCTGTCAAAGTAGCATTTTCAGCCGTTGTTCCCATGACTACAAGATACTCAACCCCGCCGTCAATCGAAAAATTAACAATGCGCTGTAAAGCTTCGACATCTACTGATAAGTCTTTTTTAAATGGGGTTACAAGCGCAACACCAGTTCCTATTAATGATTGCATATTCTACTTTATAATTTTATTTTATACTCTTTAAATATTTAAACAATTCGTGCACGAAAAGTTTTTGATTCTCTATAGCAGTATCAATCATCCATCGATTTAAATCTTTATCTACTGATGTGAATCCTACTTTAAACTTCGCTTTTGATCTGGCGGTTATCATCATCAAAATGGCTGTTTCGATATCATAATAACTAATCAAAAGATCAAATTCTGTTGTTATAAATTCATTTACGAAAGCTGCTGTGATCTCCCCCTTCCAATTGATCTGTTTTCTACCAAAAGTAGGCCTTGAATACGTTTTTTTCTCGCTAAATTTACTGCTGTACGCTACAATTTTTATGTTCTCAGGCTTGATTCCTTTCGAGATCAACTCCTTTACCAGATCTTCTGAATACTGAAATTCACTTTCATCAATCAGTAAACCAATAGTTTGCACATTACTTGTAAACACTTCATTTTTGACATTATTCAAGTTATTTTTTAATGATTTTTTTACAAAAAATTCCTTTATATAATTTAAAAACATAGTACTTTTACCAGATTACAAAATTAATTATTTAAGTCGCATTTAAGATGGTAAAACTAAAAAAGTATAACGGAGTTTTGAAACTTTTTGTTATATTCTTAACACTTTTTTTTATATTTTCCTGCAGTCAGAAAAATTATAATCTAACAAAAATCGAAGGAAAGCAGCTTCCGATAACCGAAAAAGGAACTGAAACTCCTGCAATTGAAAACTTTATTAAGCCTTATCGCGATCACATCAACAAGGATTTGGACAATGTTTTAGCTTATTGCCCGGAAACCCTTGACAAAAGCACAGGAAAATGGCAAACAAGTATTGGAAACCTAATGGCTGATGTTTGTGTTGAGAGAGGAAATCTGGTTTTTAAGGCCCGTGAGAACAAAACCATCGATTTGTGTTTGTTAAATCATGGTGGTATCAGAGCCATATTGCCTAAAGGAAATGTGACTAACAGAACAGCCTTTGAAATTATGCCTTTTGAAAACAGCATGGTTGTGATGGCTTTAAAAGGAGATCAGATTTTAGAGATGACTGCTTACATTATTAAGGCGCAAAAAGCACAGCCTTTATCAGGTATGACTTTTACAATTGCAAAAGACAAAACGGCAAAAAACATTATGATTCAGGGAAAACCTCTTGATCTTAATAAAATTTACTACGTAGCTACAAATGACTACTTAGCAAATGGTGGAGACAGCATGGCTTTTTTCGCAAAAAGCGTTCAAAAATACGATCTAAATTACAAACTTAGAGATGTGCTAATCGATTATTTTAAACAAGTAGATACAATTCCGGTAGCAAAAGACATCCGAATTACAGAAGAATAAAAAAGATAGCCACGAATTTCACGAATCTACACGGATTTCAGTTCCAAAAATTCCAATTCATCTAAATTCGTGACAAAAAGTTAACAAATTACATTACAGTTTTCGTAAAAAAAATATAAAATGAAAAGAAGAGAATTTATCGAAAAAACAGCTGCAAGTACTGCCTTACTAAGTTTAGGTCTGTCGTTGAGCAGTTTTGAAACCAACGATATTAAACACTTAACCATTCTACATACTAACGACGTTCACAGCCATATTGACCCATTTCCTGCTGATGATCCGCGTAATCCTAATAAAGGTGGTGTATCACGCAGAGCAGCACTTATTGAAACGATCCGTAAAGAAAATCCAAATGTACTTTTACTGGATGCCGGCGATATTTTCCAGGGAACCCCTTATTTTAATTATTATGGAGGAGAATTGGAATTTAAACTAATGAGTATGATGAAGTACGATGCCTCTACTATTGGAAATCACGATTTCGACAATGGTCTTGACGGACTGCACGCGCAGATGCCTCATGCTACTTTTGAATTTATAAACTCGAATTACGACTTTAAAAATACCGTGATGAACGGACTTGTAAAACCGTACAAAATTTTTAATAAAAACGGAATTAAAGTAGGTGTTTTTGGTTTAGGGATCGAGCTTGCAGGTTTGGTTGATAAACAAATGTACAAAGAAACGATTTACAACAATCCGGTAGAGATTGCGCAGGATATGACGCAGTTATTAAAGAAAGAGGAAAAATGTGATTTGGTTGTTTGTTTATCACACCTTGGATACAAATACAAGGATGACGAATCTAAAATTTGTGATTTAAAACTGGCAGCTCAAACTCAGGATATTGATTTAATTATTGGAGGTCACACACATACTTTCTTAGACAAACCAACTGTTGTTAAAAACAAAGCAGGACAAGAGGTTCTTGTAAATCAGGTAGGTTGTTACGGAATTAATTTGGGAAGAATAGATTTTTACTTTGATAAAGACAAAGCGCATACGAACCAAGGAAAATCGATTATTGTGTAATACTTTTCTTTTTTTTGTTTTTATCTTTTTGAAGAAAATACTCAACCATAAAAAAGTACGCCAAAATTTGAGTAGTATCACGAATCAATACGAGAACAACGGAATAGGTAAAATACTCATTGAAGATGTAAAATATATCTGAAAAGATGTAACTAATTGCCATTAATGACATGAGTAAAGCTAAGTGAGTACCTTTTGTTATGTAACTGACAAATGAAAAATAACTTAGTACACTTAAAACAATTCCATAGATAGTATAAATTATGCTGAACTGCTTCATATTGTCAAACTTCATCCCCAAAACTGATATCAATAGGTAGACGATAAAAATGACTACTATAGATACAGGCAGAATATCTTTTTTGGCCAGCTTTATTTTTTCATGTTCTCTAAAATAAAGCCGGACAATTAAAAGGTATACCACTAAAAAACATAAGACTCCGCCAAGTTCAGAACTTTCGACATCCATCAGATTAAACACCTGTCCGATAAAGCAAAACAAAAAAATGACGCCTTCTATTTTTCCTATGCTGAATTCATTACTAATTAAAAAGTAAATAAAAATAGCCGGAACCACAATGGCTTTGGAATAAATTGCAAATAAATCTAACTGTGCCCATTCAAAAATGATTGTGCACAGTAATGCTAAAAAGAATAAAATTAACGACGGCTTATTCGCTTTCATTTAATTTATTTATAAAATCTTCTTCTGATAAAATAGGGATGTTTAATTTACTGGCTTTTTCTAATTTAGCCGGTCCCATATTATCGCCTGCAACAACAAAATCTGTTTTTGCCGAAATAGAGCTTCCTACTTTCCCGCCATTGTCTTCAATGGTTTTCTTCAATTCATCTCTTGAGAATTGAGCAAAAACTCCCGAAACTACAAATGTTTTTCCGGCGAATTTTTCGGTAGCGTTTGGATTTATCTTTTCAACAATTTCAAACTGAATTCCGTAGCTCTTAAGGCGTTCAATAATTCTTTGATTTTCTTCATTTTCGAAGAACTCAATTACGCTCTTAGCAATTCTTTCTCCAATTTCATCTACTAAAATCAGATCCATTAGAGTAGCCTGACTCAATGCATTGATATTTTTATAATGTTTCGCCAGTTTTTTAGCGACAGTCTCCCCAACAAAACGAATTCCCAAAGCAAACAAAACGCTTTCAAATGGAATTTCTTTTGATTTTTCAACTCCTTTTACCAGATTCTCGGCAGATTTTTGCGCCATTCTCTCTAAAGGTAAGATATTTTCTACTTTTAACTCATATAAATCTGCATAATTGTGTACCAATCCATTATTGAAAAGCAAGGCAACCGTTTCACCGCCAAGGCCTTCAATATCCATTGCTTTTCTAGAAATATAGTGTTGAATCCTTCCAATGATCTGCGGAGGGCATCCATAAAAGTTAGGACAATAATGATTGGCCTCTCCTTCATTTCGAACCAACTCTGTCTGACATTCCGGACAGTGTGTGATGTATTGGGTGGGTTCTGAATTTTCAGGTCGTTTTGATAAATCTACTGCGATTATTTTTGGAATAATCTCTCCTCCTTTTTCTACAAAAACAGTATCATTTATTCTGATGTCGAGTTTTTCAATCTGATCGGCATTGTGTAAAGAGGCTCTTTTTACTATGGTCCCGGCCAGTTGTACCGGTTCTAAATTGGCGACCGGGGTTATCGCCCCCGTACGGCCTACCTGGTATGAAATGGATTGTAGTTTGGTTGAAACCTGTTCTGATTTGAATTTATAGGCTATTGCCCAACGCGGTGACTTCGCCGTATATCCTAATTCTTCCTGATGCTGAATGCTATTTACCTTTACCACTACACCATCGGTTTCATAGGGTAAATCATGACGGTGTACGTCCCAATAATCAATGAAGTCAAAAACTTCCTGCATGTTTTGTACCAGTTTTGCTTCGTTAGGCACTTTAAATCCCCATTTTCTGGCAGATTCCAGTCCTTCAAACTGAGATGCAAATGGCAGATTGTTTCCGGTAACAAAGTATAACAAACATTCTAGAGGACGTTTGGCAACCTCAGCACTGTCCTGTAATTTCAAACTTCCTGAGGCTGTATTTCTTGGATTTGAATAGGGAGTTTCTCCAATTTCAATTAAGTCCTGATTCATTTTTTCGAAACCCGCAAAAGGCAGAATAATTTCACCTCTGATATCAAATTTCTCCGGGTAATTTCCTTTTAACTGTAAAGGAATTGACTTTATCGTTTTGATATTGTTGGTTACCTCATCACCTTGAAAACCATCACCTCGGGTTAAAGCCTGTACCAATTTTCCGTTTTCGTAAGTAATACTGATGGAGGCTCCGTCATATTTTAATTCACAGGTATATTGCAGCTCAACATTCCCTAAAACTTTCTGAATTCGGTTCTCCCAATCCAACAAATCCTCTTTCGAATAAGAGTTGTCTAAGGAATACATACGGTACTGATGTGCAATTGTTTTAAAATTTTTCGTCACAGTACCTCCCACTCGTTGCGTTGGAGAATTTTCATCAAAAAACTCAGGATGTTTATTTTCTAAATCCTGAAGTTCTTTTAACTTAATATCAAAATCATAATCAGAAATTGTAGCGTTATCTAACACATAATAATTATAATTGTGCTGATTAAGTTCATTTCGTAAAGTCTGAATTGTTTCTTGAATACTCATAAAATTTTAATATACTGGAAGTTGTGATTTTGAATAACTGTGTCTCAAAATTAGGATTATTTTTGTTCAAAAACAGTAAAAAACAAAAGTTTTACAAAATCAAAAATCAAGTTGCAAAACAATGCAACTTGATTTTCTTCCTGCCCATTCTTCGTAAAAAGAATTAATAAAAACCAACTTCCAAATGGTCTCTTTCTGTTCCATTTGTATCTTAATAAGCATGGTATTAAAATAATAATGCAACGTTATTTCTGGATTATAATAAAGTCTGAGCGTCTGTTTAACAAATGTTCCGCTTCGGTACATTTTACACCATTTTTGCATTTGTTGACTAAGCGGGTCTCTCCATAACCGATGGCACTTTCAATTCTTGAAGCATCAATTCCCTGAGAAAGAATATAATCTCGTGTTGATTTGGCTCTGTTGTCAGAAAGTTTCAAATTATAAGCATCTTTACCTCTGGAGTCTGTGTGTGACTCAATTTTGATTCGGATTTTAGGAAATTTTCGCATGATGAAAACTACTTTCTCCAATTCGGCGGCTGCCAGAGGAGTAATGTCGTATTTGTCATAATCAAAATATATCGGGTTGACATCTACCTTTTCAACTCCTGCTTTCTTCACTACCAAATCATCATAATTACTCAGTTCAAAGTCAACATTGGTAATTTCGGCTTCATTAACTTTGGTTGTTACGACCGCTTTTTCGTCGTCACTGTAATTAAATTTTGAAGCCAGCAAACGTACAGTTTTGTTGCAGGGAACCGTGATTGCATATTTTCCATCAAAATTTGTTTTTGTTTCAGCCAGAACCGCATTATAAGGGTCATAAGCCACTATAGTAACATCTGATAGCAATGCTTTTGTTTTATGATCAATTGCTTTACCCGAAATGTTCTGATTGCAAATCGGCTGTCCTTTTGTAAAGGAATAAATGTCATCATCGCCTTTTCCTCCGGCTCTGTTTGAAGACACATACCCATAACTCCCGGCTTTATCAATTACAAAAGTAAAATCGTCTTTGTTACTGTTTATCGGAGTTCCCAAATTTTGTGGGGTTGAAAAACTTCCATTCGACAAAAGCTTGCTTTCGTATACATCCAAATCTCCTAAACCATAATGTCCATCGGAAGAGAAATACAATATTCCGTTTCGAAAAAATGGAAAAAGATCATTGCCTATTGTATTGATTTTTGGCCCTAAATTCTCTGGAGAACTCATGGTTCCGTCATTAGCAATTTTTACCACATACAAATCGGTTTCACCATATCCTCCGGGCATATCTGAAGCAAAGAAAAGCATTCGGCCGTCATCACTCAAACTAGGATGCCCAACGGAATAATCGTCACTGTCAAAGAAAATTTTCTGCGGGTTTTCAACTTTACCATTAACCAGAGATCCTTTTAGAATCTGAAAGTTATTGATTCTGTCCTGATCCACTACCAATCTGTTTTTCTTTACAATATTTGATGTATAATAAATTATTTTTCCTTCGGAATCAAAAGAAGCAGTAGCTTCATGATATTTAGTCATCACGTTTGGTATAAATAATTTGTCATTGAAAAGACTCCCGTCAGCAGGATTTCTCTCGGCTACATACAAATTCAAAAACGGCTGATTGTTCCAGTTGTAGAGTTTATCCGCAAATTTTGTGGTGTCTCTTGCTGAGGAGAATACGATTCGGTCCTGAAAAAAAGTAGCTCCAAAATCAGATTTACTGGTGTTAATGTCTAAATTTCTAACTTCATAAAGTGACTTTGTTTTAGCAAGACTGTCTATATATTTCTTCTGAGCAACATACCGATTGATCTCTTTTTGATCTCCTTTTTTATTGAGGTATTCTTTAGTGATTTTATCAGCTTCCTCATAATCCATAACGGCTTTCATGGACTGAATGTAACGCAGGTAGTAAATGTCGGTTAAATTATTACCCTGTACCTGATACAATCTTTTATACCATCTAAGGGCATTTCTTGCATCGGAAATAAAATAATAAGAATCTGCAGCATTTTTAATGGTCTGTGCCGACGGGTTCTCGATATTTTGCAAACATTCTTCATAGGCCTTTGATGCATCTAAATAGGAATAATTCCTAAATAATGCATCGGCCTTTTTTAAATTGGTCTTTTGTGCAAAACTAAAAGTAATGCTCAAGAGCAAACTAAGGATATATAGTTTTTTCATAGGATTTATGTTTTAGAAGAATCGAGGTGATTTGATTTTACTTTGTTTTTTAGTAAACTGATAACGCAGGATGATCTCATGAGATCCATCGTTGTATTTGTTCAGGTCACTTACGGTATAATCAAAAGCATATCCGATGTAAAAACTTCTGGAGATCTGAAAACCTGCCAAGGCGCTTAACGAATCATCTGTTCGATAGGATGCACCGATTACAAATTTTTCTGCAATCATAAAATTCGCCGAAATATCGGCAGTAAGTGGTGCTCCACTCACTGCCTTTACTAAAAATGCCGGTTTAAACTTTAAGTTTGGATTCAGATCAAAAACATAACCTCCCATTAAGTAATAATGCAGACGATCGTAAGATATCGATTCCTGAATATCGTCGTAATAATCACTTTGAATAAAACTTGGAACGGAAAGACCTACATACCATTTGTCGGTATAATAATAAACCCCTGCTCCTACGGCCAGTTTCATCTTATTGTTAATATTCTGATTCAACAATACATCATTATTGTTATAGAATCTTCCTTTAGACCAATCTACATTTAACATTCTCATCCCCGCTTTTAACCCAAAAGCCAGTCTTTTTTCATATCCTAAAGGAATTGAATAAGAGAAGTTTCCGTCAATATACAATTCGTTTGAAGGGCCAATTTTGTCGTTAACGACACTTAGTCCTAAACCAATCATCTCGTTTAGAAGCGGTGAATGAGCAGAAAACGATTGTGTTTCTGGCGCCCCATCTATTCCAACCCATTGCGAACGGTGTAAAAGTGTTGCCTCTAAGGTTCCGGTAGACCCGGCATAAGCCGGATTTACTGACATCGTATTGTACATGTATTGCGTGTACTCCGGGTCCTGTTGGGCACTGACGCAAACTGTGATAAAAGAACATATTAAAATAAAATACGTTTCTAATGATTTTATATATAGTTTCATAACGATACTTATTAAGTTTAATTTATTAGATGATTAATACAGCTGCTTATCTCATTATAGACAACCAACCTTTTTTAACCGTTCCGTCTCCAATCGCTATTACGTAGAAATAAGTACCTGTTGGCAGCATATCTCCTCTATTAATAACTCCGGAAACATTGGCGGTTCCGTCCCAATCATTTTCATAATGTTGTTTACTATATACTAATGAACCGTATCTGTTATACACTTTCAACTCATTATTTGGATAAGTTTCGATACAATCTATTCTGAAAAGATCATTAGCTCCATCATTATTTGGCGTAAACTCATTGTAAACGGTCAAACAAATTGGTTCGATAGAAACTGAAGCCGAATTATTTGATGCATCTACATCTAACGGAGTCGAAGTCTCAACAGTTGCAACACTTAAGTATTTACCACTCGGTAGCACTTCTGCTACAATTGTAAGTACTACACTTTGACCTGCATTCAATGTTGGAATTGTCCAGAGTTCTGTCAACAAATTGTATGTTCCTGCAGTCGTAGATGCACTTACCAAATTGTATCCACTAGGCAATAAATCACTTACTATTGTATTTATAAAATTACCCTGACCAACATTATTTACGGTTACTTTAAAAGTAATCTGGTCACCAAAATTAGGTGTAGAATTACTAACTGTATTGGTTATAGTTAAGTCAGAACAAGTTGCTACAACTACATTTAAGGATTTCGTAGTTCTCTCGTCACAAGTATTAATGTACTGGACCACAACTCTTCCAGGTCCAATGTCAGACCAGGAAATCGTTACTGAGCCATCATTAACTCCTCCTCCGGAAGTAATTGTTCCGTTAGTAACCGACCACACATAATTTGATTTTCCATTGGCAATTGAGTATGTTACTCCCTGGAATACACATGGTGTATCATCTGTCGTGGTAATAGGAACCAGAGCATCATTATCAAAAGCAACAGTTACTCCTAATCTCGCAGCTCTATCACAACCATTAGTAACGTTATTAAGCGTTCCTGCGTAATAAGTTGTTGCGGTTAAAGGTGTATTTGCTGCCAAAGGTGTTCCTCCTAATGCTGAAGCATACCATACCACATTTGACTCATTTACGACAATATTCTGAATCGTTGGATTTGATGATAAACAGAATACTTGTGTCGTTCTTGGCGTAGTGACATTTCCCGGTGGATTTACATTCACAGTAACCAATAGTCTTACTGGATTCTCGCAGCCTGAACCGCTTGCAATAACTCCATAATAATTACCGCTCACTAAAGCTGTTGTTGATGGAATTGCTGTTCCTCCTGTTGCAGTACTATACCAAATTACATTTGATTCGTTTACCTGAATGTCTGAAACTTTTGCTGCACTTACAGAACAGAAATTCTGAATTGCCGAAGTGGTAGTTGGTGTAGGCATTGGATTAGCAATAGTAATTGTAACCGCTAAACGCGCTGCACTTTTACATCCTGTTATCGGATCTGTTATTTCTCCATAATAAGTACCAGAAGTTAATGCTGTTGTTAATGGAATTGCTGTTCCGCCAGTTACACTACTAAACCACGCTACATTGCTTTCGTTTACCTGAATACTCGCAAAAGTTGGAGCACTTACAGAACAAAAATTCTGAGATGCCGCAGTTGTGGTAGGATTATTCGAATTTCCAACAGTCACAGTAACTTTTAGTCGGATACTACTTTCACAACCTGTTACCGGATCTTTTGTAACAGCGTAATAATCTCCATTTACCAATGCTGTAGTCGATGCAACGGCAGTTCCACCTGTTGCGGTGGTATACCACACAATGTTGCTTCCGTTTACCTGAATACTCGCAACTGTTGGATTATTTCCTGAACAGAAAACCTGAGTATTAGCTGTTGTTGTTGGTGTAACCGGATCAGTAACGTTGATGGTTACCGCTAATCTGGTAGCACTTTCACATCCTGATGCAGGATCTTTTATCACTGCATAATAAGTACCGCTGGTTAAAGCTGTAGTTGATGGAATAACCGTTCCGCCAGTTAAAGCAGTGTACCAAACAATATTACTTTGATTTATTTGAATACTTGCAAATGTAGGTGCATTAACTTTACAGAAATTTTGTGTTCCTGCAGTTACCAAGGTTGGTGTACCCGGATCGGTTACACTTATTGTTACCGCCAATCTCACCGCGCTTTCGCATCCTGATACAGGATCTTTTATTGCTGCATAATAAGTACCGCTGGTTAAAACTGTAGTAGATGGAATCACGGTTCCTCCTGTCAATGCAGTGTACCAAACGATATTGCTTTGATTCGTTTGAATGCTTGCAAAAGTTGGTGCATTTACCGCGCAGAAGTTTTGTGTTCCGGCTGTTACTAATGTTGGTGTACCCGGGTCAGTAACATTAATAGTTACTGCTAATCTGGTAACACTTTCACATCCTGATACAGGATCTTTTATCACTGCATAGTAAGTACCGCTGGTTAAAGCTGTAGTTGAAGGAATAACGGTTCCTCCTGTCAATGCAGTATACCAAACAATATTACTTTGATTCGTTTGAATACTTGCAAATGTTGGTGCATTAACTGTACAGAAATTTTGTGTTCCTGCAGTTACTAAAGTTGGCGTACCAGGATCAGTAACGTTGATTGTTACGGCTAGTCTTACTGCACTTTCACACCCTGATACAGGATCTTTTATTGCTGCATAATAAACTCCACTAGTTAAAGCCGTAGTTGAAGGAATCAATGTTCCTCCCGTTAAAGCAGTATACCAAACGATGTTAGCTTCATTAAATTGAACACTCGCAAAAGTTGGTGCATTTACCGCACAGAAATTTTGTGTTCCGGCTGTTACCAAAGTTGGTGTGCCCGGATTGGCAACATTGATTGTTACAGCTAATCTTACAGCACTTTCACAAGTCGTTGTTGGATCTTTGATTACTGCATAATAAGTACCACTGGTCAAGGCTGTAGTCGATGGAATAACGGTTCCTCCGGTTAGAGCAGTATACCAAACGATGTTAGCCTGGTTGAACTGAACACTTGCAAAAGTTGGCGCATTTACCAAACAGAAGTTTTGTGTTCCTGCTGTTACTAAGGTTGGTGTACCAGGATCGGTTACACTGATATTGATCGCCAATCTTGCTGTACTTTCACATCCTGATACAGGATCTTTTTCTGCAGCGTAGTAAGTTCCAGTTGTTAAGGCTGTAGTAGATGGAATTAAAATTCCTCCTGTCAAAGCTGTGTACCAAACAATGTTAGCGGCAACGGACGGACTAACGTCGATTGTTGCAAAAGTCGGCGCATTTACCAAACAGAAACTCTGAGTAGTATTTGTAATTATTGGTGCTTCCGGATCGGTTACAGTGATGTTAATCGCTAATCTCACATTACTCTCGCAAGCAGTTATTGGATCTTTGATTGCAGCATAGTAAGTTCCGGTTGTCAAAGCTGTAGTAGATGGAATTAAAATTCCTCCTGTCAAAGCTGTGTACCAAACGATATTTGCAGCAACGGCTGGACTTACGTCAATTGTGGCAAAAGTTGGTGCATTAATCAAACAGAAGCTCTGAGTGGTTTTAGTGATTACAGGAGTTCCCGGATCGGTCACACTAATGTTAATCGCTAATCTCACATTACTTTCGCAAGTAGTTGTTGGGTCTTTGATTGCGGCATAATACGTTCCGGTTGTTAAAGCTGTAGTCGATGGAATTAAAATTCCTCCGGTTAAAGCAGTGTACCAAACAATGTTGGCAGCAACAGCTGGACTTACATCAATTGTGGCAAAAGTTGGCGCATTGACCAAACAGAAATCCTGACTAGTTTTGGTGATAACAGGAGTTCCCGGATCGGTCACACTAATGTTAATCGCTAATCTCACATTACTCTCGCAAGTAGTTATTGGGTCTTTGATTGCGGCATAATACGTTCCGGTTGTTAAAGCTGTAGTAGATGGAATTAAAGTTCCTCCTGTCAAAGCTGTGTACCAAACGATATTTGCAGCAACAGCTGGACTTACATCAATTGTGGCAAAAGTTGGCGCATTGACCAAACAAAAATCCTGACTAGTTTTGGTAATAACAGGAGTTCCCGGATCGGTCACACTTATCGTTACTGCTAATCGTACAGCGCTTTCACAAGTCGTTGTCGGATCTTTAATTGCGGCATAATACGTTCCGGTGGTTAAAGCTGTAGTAGATGGAATTAAAGCTCCTCCGGTTAAAGCAGTGTACCAAACAATGTTGGCAGCAACGGCTGGACTTACGTCAATTGTGGCAAAAGTTGGAGCATTGACCAAACAGAAATCCTGACTAGTTTTGGTAATAACAGGAGTTCCCGGATCAGTAACACTTATCGTTACAGCCAATCTTACTGCGCTCTCACAAGTCGTTGTTGGATCTTTGATTACTGCGTAATAAGTACCGCTAGTTAAAGCTGTAGTAGATGGGATCACTGTTCCACCGGTTAAAGCTGTGTACCAAACGATGTTGGCTTCGTTAAACTGAACACTCGCAAATGTTGGTGCATTTACCAAACAGAAGTTTTGTGTGCCGGCTGTTACCAAAGTTGGTGTACCCGGGTCGGTTACACTAATGGTTACCGCCAATCTTACTGCGCTTTCACAAGTCGTAGTTGGATCTTTGATTACCGCATAATAAGTACCACTGGTTAAAGCTGTAGTAGATGGAATCACTGTTCCTCCTGTTAAAGCAGTATACCAAACGATATTGGCTTCATTAAACTGAACACTTGCAAATGTTGGTGCATTTACCAAACAGAAGTTTTGTGTACCGGCTGTTACCAAAGTTGGTGTACCCGGATCGGTTACACTAATGGTTACCGCCAATCTTACTGCGCTCTCACAAGTCGTAGTTGGATCTTTGATTACAGCATAGTAGGTACCGCTGGTTAAAGCTGTAGTAGATGGAATCACTGTTCCACCGGTTAAAGCAGTATACCAAACGATATTGGCTTCATTAAACTGAACACTTGCAAATGTTGGTGCATTTACCAAACAGAAGTTTTGTGTGCCCGCTGTTACCAAAGTTGGTGTACCAGGATCGGTTACACTAATGGTTACCGCCAATCTTACTGCGCTTTCACAAGTCGTAGTTGGATCTTTGATTACAGCATAATAAGTACCGCTGGTTAAAGCTGTAGTAGATGGAATCACTGTTCCACCGGTTAAAGCAGTATACCAAACGATATTGGCTTCATTAAACTGAACACTCGCAAATGTTGGTGCATTTACCAAACAGAAGTTTTGTGTACCGGCTGTTACCAAGGTTGGTGTACCAGGATCGGTTACACTAATGGTTACCGCCAATCTTACTGCGCTTTCACAAGTCGTAGTTGGATCTTTGATTACCGCATAATAAGTACCGCTGGTTAAAGCTGTAGTAGATGGAATCACTGTTCCTCCGGTTAAAGCTGTGTACCAAACGATATTGGCTTCATTAAACTGAACACTTGCAAATGTTGGTGCATTTACCAAACAGAAGTTTTGTGTGCCCGCTGTTACCAAGGTTGGTGTACCAGGATCGGTTACACTAATGGTTACCGCCAATCTTACTGCGCTTTCACAAGTCGTAGTTGGATCTTTGATTACCGCGTAATAAGTACCGCTGGTTAAAGCTGTAGTAGATGGAATCACTGTTCCTACGGTTAAAGCTGTGTACCAAACGATATTAGCTTCATTAAACTGAACACTCGCAAATGTTGGTGCATTTACCAAACAGAAGTTTTGTGTACCCGCTGTTACCAAAGTTGGTGTACCCGGATCGGTTACACTAATGGTTACCGCCAATCTTACTGCACTCTCACAAGTCGTAGTTGGATCTTTGATTACAGCATAGTAGGTACCGCTGGTTAAAGCTGTAG
>Ga0209504_1000069_pt1 | contig 99611 bp, 84 predicted proteins | sample COGITO_mtgs_1005_FD_184791 | JGI IMG/M metagenome (GOLD analysis project Ga0209504, IMG submission 184791) | Pelagic marine microbial communities from North Sea - COGITO_mtgs_100511 (SPAdes) (version 2) | ecosystem: Environmental > Aquatic > Marine > Epipelagic ... | reverse complement strand
GAGGAAAGTAGCGGGGTTCGAGGGTGTGGCCGCGAAAGGCCAGGGCTTCGCCAATCACTTCCAGCTCGATACCGCTGTCGCTTTCCGGGAAACAGAAGGGCGGGATCTTTTCACCGAAGGCCATGACCACGGTGGCCGCCAGGCTATTAGCGCTGCAGGCGAGCAGCAGTGGCAGGGTGAGGGTGCACATCCAGTGTGTCAGTGAACGCATGGTCAGGTACTCCTGCAATCCATAGCTTTTAGTGTAGATGCCGCTCGTGCGCTCGCCGTGCGCTTGGTCTGATAGCCGGGTTAATTTAGCGCGCTGCCAGGGTCATCCGTATAGCCGCCTGTTCGGCCGCGCTGGCTTCCAGGCGCAGCTTCTCGCTACATAGAAAGTCGCGCAGCTGCTGCAGGTCGGCAAGTTTCTGCTCCACCTCGATCAGCTTGCGGCTGACCAGCGCGGCGCCCTGAGCGCAGTCCAGCTGTTGCTCGCGCCGGGCCTGGAGGATTTCGCCGATCTCGCCGAGGGAAAAGCCCATCCCCTGCGCTTGCTGGATAAACCCAAGATCATTGAGCGTTTGCTGGCTGTATTCGCGATAATTGTTGTCGTGCCGCAGAGCGCTGATCAGCCCCAGGCTTTCGTAATAACGCAGAGTGTGGCGGCTGGCGCCGCTGCGTTTTTCCAGTTCGCCTATGCGCATGAAAATCTCGCTTGACTGTAGAGTGTGCTCGACAGTTTAGCCTGCTCGGGTCACTAATGACTCGGGTGGATTGAGCATGAATAAACACTGTTTGGTAACCGGTGGCAGCGGCTTTATTGGTCAGCATCTTCTGGCGCTACTGACTCGTCAGGGCCACTCGGCGACGCTGCTGATGCGTCAGCCGCAAACCTTGCCGGCCTTGCGTGCGCAGATTGAGCAATTGGGCGGTCGCGGTGAGCTGCTGACGGCTGTGGCGGGTGACCTCGGGCGGGCTGATCTGGGGCTGGATGCCTTAGCACTTGAGCAGGTGCGTCAGGCTGCTGTGGTGTTTCACCTGGGCGCTCAGTTCGCCTGGGGGCTGGCTGCCGAGCAGGCGCGCCAGGTCAATGTCGAGGGCGCGTTGGCTGTGGCTGAGCTGGCGGCGCAGCAAGGCAGCCGGCTGCTGATGGTGGGCGGCTTTATGTTGGCCAATCATGGGCATCTGCAGCGCATCGGTATTGACCTGCAGCGGCCCGAGCGCACTGACTGGGACAAGGTCTATCAACGCACCGGGGCCTATGAGGGCAGCAAGCTGGAGGCGCATTTTCGCGTACGCGCACGTATGGCCGAGCTGCAGGCACCACTGACTCTGGTGCATCCGGCCACCGTTTGCGGCCATAGCCGCAGCGGGCATATTCTGCCGGCGCAGCCGCTGGCTGGACTGATCGGCAATCTGGCAGGCGGCCGGCTCAGTGCGATTCCAGGCTCGACCGCGCATTGGCTGCCGCTGGTCAGTGTGGATTTTCTCGCCGAGCTGATAGTGGCCGCTGCATTCGATGAGCAGCAGGTCGGGCAGGAGATTCTCGCCCTGGATGCCGCCACGCCGAACCTGCAGGGCATGCTGCAGCAATTGGCGCAGACACTGGGCGTTAGTGCGCCGAATCGGCATATGCCGATTCCTTTGTTGCGGGCGTTGCTGAAGATTCCAGGTGTGCCGCGTTTGCTGCGTACCGATGCCGAGTCGCTGGATTTTATCCAGACCACCCGTTTCAACACGGCTGCAACCCAGGCTTTGGCGCAGCGTCATCAGTTGCACTGGCCGGATATCGGCCAGGCCTTACAGGCTACCGCGCGCTACCTAGCTAACGAACCGTCAGCCGTGCAGGGCTGACGGTTCACTTGGCAATCAGGCAGCTTGTTCGGCTGCCTGACCGATCGCACGGTTAAGGGCGCTGAACAGCGCACGGAAGCTCGCGGTAGTCAGGTTTTCATCGATGCCGACGCCATGCAGGGCACGGCCGCCGTTAACCCGCAGCTCGATATAGGCTGCCGCCTTGGCGTTGGTGCCGGCGCCGATGGCGTGCTCGCTGTAGTCCATGATCTCCACGGCTACCGGCAGGCCGGCGACCAGGGCCTCCAACGGGCCTTTGCCGATACCGCGCCAGTGCTGGGTTTCGCCGGCATTGACGACTTCGACATCAACCGCGCTGGTGCCGTTTTCTTCCTGCAGGCGATGGCCTTTCAGCGCATAGGGCGCAGTGGCTTGCAGGTACTCGCGCTCCAGCAGCTGATAGATCTGCGCGGCGCTCATCTCCAGGCCGAGGCGGTCGGTTTCCTTCTGCACCACCTGGCTGAACTCGATCTGCATACGGCGCGGCAGGTTGATGCCGTATTCCTGCTCAAGCAGGAAGGTGATGCCGCCCTTGCCGGACTGGCTGTTAACGCGGATTACCGCCTCGTAATCGCGGCCGATATCGGCCGGGTCGATTGGCAGATACGGCACTTCCCACACGGCGTCGCTCTTCTGCTGGGCGAAGCCCTTGCGAATCGCATCCTGGTGCGAGCCGGAGAAGGCGGTATGCACCAGATCGCCGACATAGGGATGGCGCGGGTGCACGGGGATCTGGTTGCAGTCCTCGACCACCTTGCGCACGGTGTCGATATCGGAGAAATCCAGCTGTGGGTCGACGCCCTGGGTGTAGAGGTTCAGCGCCAGGGTCACCAGGCAGACGTTGCCAGTGCGCTCGCCATTGCCGAACAGGCAGCCTTCGACGCGATCCGCGCCCGCCATCACGGCCAACTCGGAGGCCGCCACGCCGGTGCCACGGTCATTGTGGGTGTGCACGCTGAGCAGCACGCTGTCGCGCTGGTCGATATGGCGGCCGAACCACTCGATCTGGTCGGCGTAGTTGTTCGGCGTGGCGCACTCGATAGTCGCCGGCAGGTTGAGGATCAGCTTGTTCGCCGGGGTCGGCTGGAACACCTCGATTACCGCGTTGCACACCTCGACGGCGAAATCGACTTCGGTGCTGCTGAACACTTCCGGCGAGTACTCGAAGCCCCACTGGGTTTCCGGAGCAGCGTCGGCCAGGCGTTTGATGGTCTGGCCGGCGGCCACGGCGATGGCTTTGACGCCGGCCTTGTCCTGGTTGAAGACGATCTTGCGAAAGCTCGGCGCGCAGGCGTTGTAGTAGTGGACGATGGCGCGCTTGGCACCCTTGAGCGACTCGAAAGTGCGTTCGATAAGGTCGTCACGGGCCTGGGTCAGCACCTGAATGGTCACGTCGTCTGGGATATGGCCACCTTCAATCAGCTCGCGGACGAAGTCGAAATCGGTCTGCGAGGCGGACGGGAAGCCCACTTCGATTTCCTTCAAACCCACGGCCAGCAGGCACTTGAAGAAGCGCATCTTCTTCTCGGCATCCATTGGCTCGATCAGCGACTGGTTGCCATCGCGCAGGTCGGTGGACAGCCAGATTGGCGCCTTGTCGATGATCTTGTCCGGCCAGGTCCGATCCGGAATCTGGATCTGGGTGAACGGGCGGTACTTGCTGGATGGGTCTTTAAGCATGCTCATTGGGTAATCCTTTTAGCGCGGCGGCAATCGGCGAACCGGGCGAAATTTGAAAAGATAAGGCAGGGCGTGGGCGTAAGAATTAGCCACGCAGTCGCTGGCTGACCAAGCAGAGGTTGGCGTGTTGGCGCAGCAGAATAAGAGTGTGATTAGTGTGCATGGCGTCAACCCTAACCAGCGAGGGTAAAGCGTGCAAGCATTGATAAAAAAACGCTTTATGATTGCTTGTTTAAAGGTTTTTTGGGTTTTTTTTGCGGTGATGTGGCGAATATGTAGCGGCGATTGCGAGCGCTTAGCCGAGCAGGCTTAGCACGGCTTGCGGCCGTTGATTGGCCTGGGCAAGTACGCTTTGCGCGGCCTGCTGAATGATCTGCCGAGAAACCAGGTTGGAGGTTTCTGCCGCGAAATCGGTGTCGAGGATGCGTGAGCGGCTGGCAGCGGCGTTCTCGGCAATGCTTTGCAGATTGTTGATGGTGCTTTCCAGGCGATTCTGCAGGGCACCCATATAGCCGCGCTGGCGGTCGATATAGGCCAGGGCATCATCAATGTCCATGACGGCCAGGCCAGGTGTCTGACTGAGTTCTAGGCGACTTAGGGCCATCGCATCGACGCTGAATGCACTGAAGCCGATTTGGATCGTTTCATAGGCCTGGGCTCCGACTTGGAACTGGGTGATGGTGTTGCCGCCCACACCGTTGGCATTGAACAGCTCCGGCTCAACCAGCTTGAAGCCTTTGGAGCCTGGGAGCCCAGTCCCCTGATTGGGCAGCACATTCTCGGCGGTGAGCACATTGCCACCGTCAGCATCGAAGCCGCCAATTGCCCCGGTATCAGCGTTGCTCAGGTCTAGTCCTGCAACGTAGGTCGCCGCATCGGCATTGAACTGGGTATTGAAGTCGGCCAGGCTGCTAAAGGCTCCTTTGCTGGCGTTGGTCAAAGCTTGGTCCAGGGTCGAGCCGCTGTTCTGTTGCAGGTAGCCCATGATGTCTTTTATACCTTTGCCGCCCGCCGCTTTGATTTCCTCATGCATATAGCGCACGGCAGCGTAGCCGCCTGAATAGCCGGCTGAGGCGCTGACATCGTCGGCGTTAAATGCAGCCAGGATGGCGGCTGTATTGGTGCCGCCTGCGGTGTCTCCAGCCAGGCGCTCGTCGGCACCCTGCAAGGCTTCTGCGCTGCCTTCGATAAACCAGCTGGGTAGCCCGGCAAAGTTCATGGTGCGGCCCATGACCGCGTGGGCCATTTCGTGGGCAATCACCCTGTCGGTGTACTGCGGTGTGCTGCCGCCGTTGGGCAGGCTGGAGGCATCGAAATAGGCCAGGTTGACATTGAGCACCTGATCAAAGATTTTCCCGCCAGCACCGGAGGTGCCAGAAACCGAGGCCAGGGTTTGGCTGGATGAGTCATTGGTAAAGGTTATTTCCAGCTCAGCGCCATCGGCAGTCAGGCCGAAGGCATCGAATACCCGTTGCTCGCCTTCGCTGATCCAGAAGCCCTTTAAGGCATTGAGTACGGCCCGCTGGTCGAGATCCCCCAGAACCGAAAAGGTGCCTTGATCAAATACTTTGCGGCCGGCAAAGGTCGTGGTTTCGTTGACCCGGTTGATCTCCTGCAGCAGCTGTTGTGCTTCCTGATCAAGCGCGGCACGTTCACTGGCACCGTTGGAACCGTTCATGGCCTGCAAGCCGAGCGAGCGAATGCGCTGCAGGGCGTCGGTGACGCTTTGCAAAGCGCCTTCCGCTACCTGCAGCAGCGATATGCCGTCGTTGGCGTTGCGCGTGGCCACGTTCAGCCCCCGCACTTGCGAGGTCAGACGGTTGGAGATTTGCAGCCCGGCGGCATCGTCCTTGGCGCTGTTGATGCGCTGTCCGGTGGACAGGCGCTGCAGCGAAGTACCGAGGGCCGTGCTGTTGCTCTCCAATTGGCGGCGCGTGAACGACGACGAGATGTTGGTGTTAACCGTCAGCATCTACGTGTGTACCCGCTCGACCGGGCGGAAAACCCGGTGTCACAGACGTAATCGGCATGTGCTGAGAAGGCTTGAGATGTTCGCGGAGCCAGGTCGACGAACGGTCAGGGCGTGAACGCGCCAATAAAAATCGCTGGATCGACGCGTGCATCATTCAGGCTGACGTTCCAGTGCAGGTGCGGCCCGGTGGCGCGGCCGGTGGCGCCGACTTTGCCGAGTACGCCGCCGCGTGGCAGCTCATCGCCGACTTTCACGCCGATGGCCGAGAGGTGGCAGAACATGCTGATCAGGCCCTGGCCGTGGTCGATAAACACGGTTTTGCCGTTGAAGAAGTAGTCGCCAATCAGGATCACCTTGCCAGCCGCCGGAGCCTTGATCGGCGTGCCGCTATTGGCGGCGAAGTCCAGCCCGGAGTGCGGGTTGCGTTCCTCGCCATTGAAGAAGCGGCGCAGGCCGAACGGGCTCGATAGCGGGCCGTTAACCGGCCTGTCGAATAGCAAATTGCTCGGCTGGCGTGCGCTGAACTGCTGATAGGCGCGGGTCTGTTCGGCCAGTTCGCGCTCGATGCGCGCAAGGTTCTTGGCGTTCGGGTTGACCTGCTGCTGGTTCTTGATGGTAATGCGCTGTTCGACGTAATGCTTGCTGCCCACCTGAAAGCTCAGGGTCTGGCTGCCGTTGACGTTGATCTGCTGGCTGCCCGGTTTGGTGCTCAGCGGGATGCCAACGATGGCTATCCAGCGCTGCTGATCCTCATGAATCACCAGCACCGGTTTGTTCTGATAGCGCACGCTGGGCGCGCTGCTCGCTGGCCCCAGGTCCACCACGGCCACGCCGCCGGGCACGGGTTTATTCAGCAGTCGGCTGATAAAGCCTTCGGCGTGGACGGGCAGGGCGAGGCAGAACAGGGTGATAAGCGTGAACAGGCGCATTGAGTATCCGTAGGGTGGATAACGCGAAGTTTATCCACCGCTTTAAAAGGTAAATCGAAAAGGTCAATCGAGCAGCGAGAGGGTAACTGGCTGTACGTGGTTGTCTTCGACCCGCACATCCAGCTCGCCGTTGCTTAGGCGCGCCTTCAGGCGTTGGCCGGGCTGGGTGTCGGTGGCGTTGCGAATGGCACGGCCGCGCTCATCGAGCAGGATGCTGTAACCTCGGCCCAGGGTAGCGAGGGGGCTGACCGCGTGCAGCGTCTGCACCTGGCTATGCAGCTGCAGGCGGCGCGCCTTGAGGCCTTCGCGCATGCTGCGTTGCAGGCGTTCGGCCAGGGCCTGCAGGCGTTGATCCAGCAGCTTGAGGTTGCGTTCCGGGTGCAGGCTGAGCAGGCGGGTTTGCAGATGATTCAGGCGTTCGCGGCGGCTATTCAGCTGGCGTGCGAAAGCGCGGGTCAGGCGCATCTCCAGATCATCCACACGCTGAGCATGCTGGCGCAGGCGTTCGCCGGGATGGCGCAAGCGCCGCTGCAAACCCTCAAGACGCATACGTTCGCGCTCCAGTCGGTGCTGTATGCGCAGGTTCAGGCGACGCTTGAGGTTGTGCAGGCGCTGCACCAGCTCGCTGCTGTCGGGGGCCAGTAGCTCGGCGGCGGCCGACGGTGTTGGCGCGCGCACGTCGGCGACAAAGTCGGCGATGGACACATCAGTCTCATGGCCCACGGCGCTGACGATGGGCGTGACGCAGGCGGCAATCGCGCGGGCCACCGGTTCTTCGTTAAAGCACCAGAGGTCTTCCAGTGAGCCGCCGCCGCGAGCCAGGATCAGCGCATCGAAGCCCTTGCGGTCTGCCACGCCAAGGGCGCGGACGATCTGTGCAGTGGCTTCACGGCCTTGCACGGCGGTGGGAATCAGGGTTAGTTCGACTTGCGGCGCGCGGCGGCAGAATACGCTGATGATGTCGCGGATCACCGCGCCGGTGGGCGAGCTGATAATCCCAATACGCTTCGGGTGAGCCGGCAGGGCGACTTTTGCCTCGGTTGCGAACAGCCCCTCGGCGCTGAGTTTCTCCTTCAACGCTTCAAAAGCCAGACGCAGCGCGCCATCGCCGGCAGGTTCCACGGCGTCGAGAATCAGCTGGTAATCGCCGCGCCCTTCAAACAACGAGACCTTGCCGCGCACCTTGACCGCCAGGCCGTCGCGCAGCGCCTGGCGCACCTTGGCGGCGTTCTGCCGGAACAGCGCGCAGCGCACCTGGGCCTGGCTATCTTTAAGGGTGAAATAGATATGCCCGGACGCTGGCTTGGCCAGGTTGGAAATTTCTCCTTCGACCCAGATACCGCCGAATACATCTTCCAGCAGCAGGCGTGCGCGGTTATTCAGTTGGCTGACGCTGAGCACCTCGCGGTCGAGGTTCAGGCGTTGGAAGGGATCTTTGATCATGGCCGGCATAGTAAAGGCTTTGTCCGGCCGGCCATAGTGGATTGGCCTTGACCAGCGTCGTGTGGTCATTAAGCTGCGCGCCTTCAACGCAGACCGAGTTTCGATATGAGTGAGCAGCAGGCGATCATTGTGCCGCAGATTTCCAGCTTCCCCGGCCATGAGGCGCGGGCGCGGTTGATCGTGCGCTGGCTGGTCAAGCAGAACATCATTGAAGAGCAGCTGAGCACCTGCGGGCGTACCTTCAAACATATGGGCTACGGCATTGCCGAGGGCGCGCGGCGGGTGGTCGAGCGGCCCGAGCTGTTGCCGTTCAGCCAGGCGGTGCATGGCCTGGAGATTATCTACAAACGCTGCATCTATACCCCGACAGCGGGCTTTCTTGAGGAAGCAGGCTGTGCCAAGTGCCGCAAGGAAGTGGGCGAGGCGTTGTTCGACAGTCTGGAGGAGTGGATGCCGGGGCATACCGATAACTTTCGCTGCCCGCTGTGCGGTCATGAAGACGATATCAACGGCTTTCTGTTTCTGCAGCCCTGCGGGTTTTCCAACCTGGGTTTTATCTTCAACAACTGGGCGGATGCTGGCTTCAAGCAAAGCTTTCTCGACGAGTTTGCTGCCCGTCTGGGCTATCCGTTGTCGCTGGTGCGGGTCGATCTTGCCTGAGTGGGTTCGTCCTTGAACCGATCTAAATAGTTAGAAATCGACGCTGGCCGACAGGCGCAGCTCGCGCGGTTCGCCGACCGCGACGCGCAGGTTGCCGCCGCTGGAGGGGTAGTACTCCTGGTTGAACAGGTTGCGCGCGTTCAGCTGCAGGCGGGTCTTGTCGCCCAGTAGTTGGCTTTCCCAACTGATAAACGCGTCGGCCACGGTGTAGCTGTCCAGCCAGAAGCTGTTGGCGTTATCGCCTGCGCGTTCGCCGACATAGCGCGCGCCGCCGCCAACCCGCCATTGGCCGGCGTCGCTGGGCAGCGCCAGGTGGTGGGTCAGGTACAGGCTGGCGATATTCTGCGCGGCATTGACCAGTTCATTGCCCTGATTGGCCGGGTCGTCGAGGATTTCCGTGTCGGTGTAGGCATAGGTGCCGAGCAGTTCCCAGCGTTCGGCAAGGCGACCGCTGATATCGATTTCCACACCCTGCGAGCCGACTTTGCCGGCGGCTTGCGAGGTGCCATTGTTGCTGACCACGACGTTCTCTTTCTCGATATCGAACACTGCAGCGCTGGCCGTGAGGGCGTTGCCCAGGTCGAGCTTGATACCCAGCTCATAGCTGCGCCCTTCTTCCGGGTCGAACGCCTGGCCGGTGTCGGTGTCGGAGGCGTTGGGCACAAACGAGCGGCTGTAGTTGCCGTACAGAGAGACCTGCTGATTGAGCTGGTAGACCAGGCCGGCAAACGGCAGAAAGCTGTTGTCCTGGCGGTCGGTGGTTTTCGCATAGCTGCTGCCACGGCCCTGTTCGACCAGTTGCTCGAAGCGCTGATAACGGCCGCCAGCCACCAGTATCCATTGCTCATTGAGGTGCCAGTTGTCCTTTATATAGAGCGAGCGTGAGTGCAGTTCATCGCTTCTATCGCTCTGCGCGGCGCTGATCAGCGACGGCTCGGCGAGGTTGCCGTAGACCGGGCGGTAGATGTTGAAGCCGCCGACGGCCGGGCCGCGGTAGGTATCGCCGCGGAAGTTGTCGACCCGCTCGGTGTCCATGCCCAGCAGCAGGTCATGCTGTTGGCCGAACAGGCTGGCGTTGCCGATCCAGTCCCAGGCCAGATACTGGGTCTGGTTGTCGTGTTCGCTGCCGTCGGCGCGGCGGCTGAGTGCGCCGGTGGTGGCGTTAAGCGCGTTGGGCCGCGCCTCGGCATAGTCGTAGCGTTCGTTGTTCCAGCCGTAGGTCAGGCGGTTTAGCCAGTTCGGGTTGAGTTGGTACTCGGCCTTGGCGGTAAACAGCTCATCGGTGCCTTCGGCTTTTGCCCAGCGCTCGTTAAAGCGCGCGTTGTACTCAGTGTTAGCCGGTTTGCCGTTGATGATCACCGTGCCGCGATCCACCGGGGTCGAGTATTCCTTGTGCTCGTAAGCCAGGCTGATACGCAGGTCTTCGCCGGTCCAGCTCAGGGACGGTGCCACCAGTGTGTGGTTATCCGCGCCGAAATTGCGCCAATAGTCTTCGTGCTGGCGTTCGGCGATCAGGCGATAGGCAAAGCCGCTGTCGCCCAATGGGCCGGTGGTGTCGAGCATAAGGTTGCCGCCGCCCTCGCTGCTGGTTTCACCGCTGACTTGCGAGCGTCGCCGGTGTTCGGGCTGCTTGCTGATCACGTTGATCAGGCCGCCTGGCTCCAGTGCGCCATAGAGCAGAGAGGCCGGGCCCTTTAGCACTTCCACGCGCTCGGTGGTGGCGCTGAAGTTGCGCGACAGGCTGGAGCGGATGCCGTCACGCAGAATCGAGCCGTCGGCGTTGCTGCCGAAACCCCGTTTGACGAAGCCGTCCTGGGTGCCAGCCAAGGTGTTGCTCTGGGTCATGCCGCTGACGAACTTCATCGCGTCGTCCAGCGATTGCACCTGATAGTCCTCAATCACCTGTTCGGTGACCACTTGCACCGCCTGGGCCTCCTGCATGATCGGCACGGCGCTTTTGCTCGCGGTGCTGGCCGTGCTGGCGCTGTAGCCGTTTTCGTCTTCACGGGTTGCCGTGACGGCTTGGCTGGGTAGCTCAAGTGGGCTGGCGCTTTCGGTCGCGAGGCTGCTGGCGACAGGCATCAAGGCCAGGGCGAGCAGGGTGAAGCGCCAGGCTGGCTGGATGGGGGAGAGGCGGGTGGCGGGCATGTGCTACTCAGTCGCGGATGTTTTTGAGAATCATTATTGTATTGCTCTCGTCCGGCTCCTGGATAGCGCCGTGTAGGCTTCGCGCAGTTATGTTGTTGTTTGCGTTGAGTGCAGGGGGGCGTCTGAGTATAATGGCGCGCTTCCAATTTTCCCGTCCGGGAGCCCCCGCCATGCTGCGTATCAGTCAAGAAGCTCTTACCTTCGACGACGTTCTACTTATTCCAGGTTATTCCGAAGTTCTGCCGAAGGATGTCAGCCTCAAAACGCGCCTGACCCGTGGCATTGAACTGAATATTCCGTTGCTCTCTGCTGCCATGGATACCGTGACTGAAGCCCGTCTGGCGATTGCCATGGCTCAGGAAGGCGGCATCGGCATCATCCACAAGAACATGACCGTCGAGCAGCAAGCTGCCGAAGTGCGCAAGGTCAAGCGTTACGAGGCGGGCGTGGTCAAGGACCCGATCACCATCGAAGCCGACGCCACCGTACGTGATCTGTTCGAACTGACTCGTATGCACAACATCTCCGGCGTACCGGTGCTGAGCGATGGCGACCTGGTCGGCATCGTCACTTCCCGTGACGTGCGTTTTGAGAACCGCCTGGACGCCACCGTGCGTGAAGTGATGACGCCGAAAGAGCGTCTGGTCACCGTCCCGGAAGGTGCCGACAAAGATGTGGTGCGCGAGCTGCTGCACAAGCACCGTATTGAAAAAGTCCTGATCGTCGATGGTGCCTTCCACCTGAAGGGCATGATGACCGTCAAGGACATCGAAAAAGCCAAGGCCTACCCGCTGGCCAGCAAGGACGACCAAGGTCGTCTGCGCGTCGGCGCAGCCGTTGGCACCGGTGCCGATACCGCTGACCGCGTCGCCGCACTGGCTAACGCCGGCGTTGACGTGATCATCGTCGACACCGCCCACGGTCACTCCAAAGGCGTGATCGACCGCGTGCGTTGGGTCAAGCAGAACTTCCCTGACGTTCAGGTGATCGGCGGCAACATCGCCACCGGCGAAGCCGCCAAGGCCCTGGCCGAAGCCGGCGCCGATGCGGTCAAGGTCGGCATTGGCCCTGGCTCGATCTGCACCACGCGCATCGTCGCCGGTGTTGGCGTGCCGCAAATCTCCGCCGTGGCCAACGTTGCTGCAGCGCTGGCGGGCACCGGTATTCCGCTGATCGCCGATGGCGGTATCCGCTTCTCCGGTGACCTGTCCAAGGCCATCGTTGCTGGCGCGTCCTGCGTGATGATCGGTTCGATGCTCGCCGGTACTGAAGAAGCACCGGGCGAAGTCGAGCTGTTCCAGGGCCGTTCCTACAAGGCTTACCGCGGTATGGGCTCACTGGGCGCCATGGCGCAGGCGCAGGGCTCTTCGGATCGTTACTTCCAGGACTCCTCGGCCGGTGCCGAGAAGCTGGTGCCGGAAGGTATCGAAGGTCGCGTGCCATACAAGGGCGCAATGGCGGCCATCGTGCACCAGTTGATGGGCGGCCTGCGTGCCTCCATGGGCTACACCGGTTGTGCAACGGTTGAAGAGATGCGCAGCAAGCCTGAGTTTGTGCGCATCACCGGCGCTGGCATGGCCGAGTCGCATGTACACGATGTGCAGATCACCAAAGAGGCACCGAACTATCGCGTCGGCTAAAAAATCGATTTGACGCTGCTGCGCTTGGCCATGCTGCGTTGAAAAGAAACTCGAAATGCTCATTGGCTTCAGCCAACTCCGCTTTCTCGCTTCTTTTCGCCTTGCCTGACCTGCGCTCGCGACGCGGCAAATCGATTTTTGGAAAGATTGGGAAAGCGCGGGGCTGTTGCTGTTGAGAAAAACGGGGCAGCCCCGAGTTATTTGTGAATTTCGCTACGAGAGACGGCCATGGCTCATCAAGACATCCACGCTCACCGCATCCTGATTCTGGATTTCGGCTCCCAGTACACCCAGCTGATTGCCCGCCGCGTGCGCGAAATCGGTGTGTATTGCGAGCTGCACCCGTTCGACATGAGCGACGATGACATCCGTGCCTTCGCCCCGCGCGGGATCATCCTCGCCGGTGGCCCGGAGTCGGTGCATGAAGCTGGCAGCCCGCGCGCGCCGAAAGCCGTGTTCGACCTCGGCGTGCCGGTTTTCGGCATCTGCTACGGCATGCAGACCATGGCCGAGCAGCTGGGCGGCAAGGTTGAAGGCTCCGAGCTGCGTGAATTCGGTTATGCCCGCGTCGATATCGTCGGCAAAGCCCGTCTGCTCAACGGCATTGAGGACCACGTCGATGACGACGGCGTGTTCGGTCTCGACGTGTGGATGAGCCACGGTGACAAAGTCACCGCCATGCCAGCAGGCTTCCATATTCTCGCCAGCACTCCGAGCTGCCCGATTGCCGCCATGGCCGACGACAGCCGCGGCTACTACGGCGTGCAGTTCCACCCGGAAGTGACCCACACCAAGCAGGGCGGTCGCATCCTCTCGCGCTTTATCCTGGAAATCTGCGGCTGCGAAGCGCTGTGGACTGCCTCCAACATTGTTGAAGACGCCATCGCCAATGTGCGCGCCCAGGTCGGCAGCGCCAACGTACTGCTCGGCCTGTCCGGCGGCGTGGATTCCTCGGTGGTCGCGGCGCTGCTGCACAAGGCCATCGGCGACCAGCTGACCTGCGTATTCGTCGACAACGGCCTGCTGCGTCTGCACGAAGGCGAGCAAGTGATGGCCATGTTCGCCGAGAACATGGGCGTCAAAGTGATCCGCGCCAACGCCGAAGAACAGTTCCTCAACAACCTGGCCGGCGAAGCCGACCCGGAGAAGAAGCGCAAGATCATCGGCCGCACCTTTATCGACGTGTTCGATGCCGAATCCTGCAAGCTGGATAACATCAAGTTCCTCGCCCAGGGCACCATCTACCCGGACGTGATCGAATCGGCTGGCGCGAAAAGCGGCAAGGCCCACGTGATCAAGTCGCACCACAACGTCGGCGGCCTGCCGGAAGAAATGAACCTGAAACTGGTCGAGCCGCTGCGCGAACTGTTCAAGGACGAAGTGCGTCGTTTGGGTCTGGAACTTGGCCTGCCGTACGACATGGTTTACCGCCACCCATTCCCGGGCCCGGGTCTGGGCGTGCGCATCCTTGGTGAAGTGAAGAAGGAATACGCCGACCTGCTGCGTCGCGCCGACCATATCTTTATCGAAGAGCTGCGCAAGGCCGACTGGTACCACAAGGTCAGCCAGGCCTTCGTGGTGTTCCAGCCGGTGAAATCGGTGGGCGTGGTTGGCGACGGCCGTCGTTACGCCTGGGTTGTCGCCTTGCGCGCGGTGGAAACCATCGACTTTATGACCGCACGTTGGGCGCACCTGCCTTACGAGCTGCTGGAAACCGTCAGCGGTCGCATCATCAACGAAATCGAAGGCATCTCCCGCGTCACTTACGACGTGTCAAGCAAGCCGCCTGCCACCATCGAGTGGGAGTAAGCAGAAGGGGCCTACGGGCCCCTTTTTGTTAGCCCTGATAGTTTGCGCCAGCGTTAGGCGCCACACATGGGTAGCGCACAGCCGCTGTTCTCTATTGGCTTAGAGGCAGCGGCTGTTTTTATTCAGTCAGCCGCAGGCTGGCGAGACGTGCAGCGCTTATCGTGGCTATGCTCGGGCGGTGGATTGAACCAGAATCCAGGTGTCCGGCCATTTATGCAGGGAGATCAGCGATGACCGCACTATTTGCCTTGGCGAGCATGGCGCGGCGTTGCTGCCGTCAGTGCGTTGTAACCGAGGATACGTTTCTTGCCCATCTGCTGGGGCTTGCCCTAAGTACTCTGCTGCTGGCCGTCAGCCCTGCCTGGGCGCAAGACTCGCCTGCTCCGGCGGCCCCGGCCACTGCGGCTTCTGCGGCAATCGCCCTGAGCGACATTCTGCTGCGCGCGGATGAGGACCAACGCCTGGCGGACCGGGCTCTGCGCAGGGCTGCAAGCGCCGACCCGGCGGCCGCGCTTGGCGTTCTGCTCGATGACATTGCACGACCTGTCGATGAGAAATTGCGCGCATTCAGTGTGGATGAGCTGCGCCAACTGCCCTTTGTACGGCTGGAGAGCCTGGCGCGGCATTGGAGCTTCGACGCCCACCGCATGCAAGTCTGGCGCGCGCAGATGCGGCTGGTCATCAAGCCGTATGCCGATGACACGGCCGAGCTGTCGCTGCGCCGTGCGCGTTGGCAGGCCACACAAGCAGCGACCCCTGCAGACAGCATGCCCGCGCCGCTGGCTCGGCAGATCAATACGATGATCAGTGAGCTACAGGCGGCTGAGCGGGCGCTTGCCGCTCCGCTTGAGCGTTTGATTGAGTTGGGGCAGCGCGCCAATGCGATCAATTCGAGCATTCAGCTGGGGCGTGAAGACGTGGACAGGGTCATCAGTGGTGTTGATGCGCGCCTGTTCAGCCGTGATGCGCCGCCGTTGTGGCACGCGCTGCACTTGGGCACTGGTCAGGACGCAGAGGCGGACTCAGCTGTACAGGGGCTGGATATTGAGGTGCGCTTTGCCGATGCCTACGGGGCGGTGAACAGCATCAAGGTGCACGCGTTGCAAGCGGTGTTGTTGCTGCTGTTGTTTGTGTTGCTCTGGCTGGCGCGCCAGCAGCGTGTGGCCCCTCATTCGGGCCGCGATGAGGATAGCCAGCGGGTAGCCGCGCGGCCGTTTTCCGCCTGGTTGCTGCTGGCCGTGATGGCGGTGCAGGTGTTCGAGTCGGGTGCGCCCCTGTTGGCGCTTGAGCTGTTGACGCTGCTGGCGGTGGTGCCGGCGTTGCGCATGCTGCCGCCGCGTGCCCATGACCTGCTGCGCAGCTGGCCGATAATGGCGGCTGGCTTGTATCTGGCGGACCGGCTTGGGGCGCTGCTATGGGGCGGTGAGGATGTTTATCGGCTGTTTCAATTTGGCCTGACGGTCGTCGCGCTGCTGCTCACGCTCTGGCTGCTGCGGCAGATGTCGCAGCGAGTTGAGCGCACTGCCGACTGGGCGCGCTCGCTGGTACGCGGGGTGGTCTGGCTGGGCGGCGGGCTGCTGCTGGCCTCGCTGCTGGCCAATCTGTCTGGTGCCGTGCTGCTGACGCAGACGCTCACCAGCGCGGTGATCGACAGCGGCTATATCGGCCTGCTGCTGTACGCCAGCATGACCGTGGTCAATGCGTTGCTGCGGATGCTGATGGAGTTGCCGTCTGTGCAGCAGGTGTGGCTGTTTCGTCGACACGGCCAGGCATTGTTAAGTTGGTTGCGTCGTGCGTTGCTACTGGCAGCGGCAATCAGTTGGCTGCTGTACAGCATGGACCGCTTTCGCGTGTTGTTGCCGGTGCAGGCGTTCGTCACTCAGGTGCTGGGCTATGACGTTGAGGTCGGCGAGTTGTCCATCAGCCTCGGTGATGTGCTGGTGTTTGCTTTGTCGGTACTGATCACCATTGCTGCTGCGCGCGTGACCAAGTTGATCCTGCGCGAGCAGCTACAGGGGCATAGCCACTTGCCGCGCGGGGTGGGTAACAGCATTGCCTCGCTGACCTATTACGCGTTGCTGTTGCTGGGCTTTCTGCTGGCGCTGTCGGCTGCAGGTTTCAAGGTCAGTCAGTTGACGTTGTTGTTCGGCGCGCTGGGTGTAGGTATCGGCTTTGGTTTGCAGGGGCTGGTGAGCAATTTCGTGTCGGGGTTGGTGTTGATGTTCGAGCGGCCGATTCAGCCTGGCGACGTAATCGAGATCAACGGGGCCAGCGGCAGCGTGCGCGAAATTGGCCTGCGCGCCACCAAGATTCGCACCTTCGATGGCGCCGATGTCGTAGTGCCCAACGGCACCCTGGTTGCCAATAACCTGACCAACTGGACGCTGCTGGATCGCAATCGGCGCATCGAAGTGCCGATTGGCGTCGCTTACGGCAGCGACCCCGCAGCGGTGATCGAGCTGCTGGTCAGGGTGGCGCGTGCGGTGCCCGGGGTGGCCGCCGAGCCTGCGCCGGTTGTGTTGTTGCAGGAGTATGGCGAGAGCGCCTTGAAGTTCAGCGTGCGCGCCTGGGCGCAGGACTACGACCGCTGGCTCACTACGCGCAGCGAACTGATGGTGAGCATGCTGCAGGCGCTTGCGGCGGCCAATATCAGCATCCCGTACAACCAGTACGACCTCAATCTGCATGGCATGCCGGATGAGTTGAGCACCGCGCTGCGCCAGGTTGGCCAGGGTGACGGCAAGGCGGATGCTTCCTGATTCTGCAGTTGGCTAAGCGCCGCTAATGCATGTTCTGCCGAGCGTTTTTGCCTTTGCGCCATAGATAGGCCAGCAACAGGCTGGTGAGCCCGACAGCAGCGCTGGTGATCAGCCACGCGCTGAGGTCGTCACCTGCCGCGTTGTACTTGATGCGCCAGAAAAGGATTGTGCCGAGCGCAGTCAATAGCGCTGTGCTGACTCCTGTAGTGAACACCCATCTGGCCAACCTGCCGCGCGGCAGCAGGTTGCCTGCAACCTTCAAGCGACGGTCTGCCCACAGCCAGAGCCCTAGCCAGGTGAGTACGCAGCAAGCCATGCCCAGCACGGCATACAGCCAGCGCAGGCTCATCCCCGACCAGTCGCCCAGATGCAAAGGCATCATTGCTTGATGCCACCAGCCCAGGCCTTCGAGCTGGCGAGGGTCGTGCACGCCCAGCAGCACGCCGCTGTGCCCCGCATACAAAACCTCTGCGCTGTAGCGCTGTACCAGGTGGCCGGGCAGGTTGCCGCGCACGCTCACATGGCCTTTGTCAGGGAAGAAATCGATAAAAACCGGTACCAGCCCAGGCAGCTGTTTGCGGGCATCGTCCAGCATCTGCTCCAGCCCGGCAGGGGTTGTGTATGCAGGTGTGGCCGCAGCCTGTACGCCTTTGATCTCAGCTGTGGCTACCAGGGTGGAAAGGCCCAGCCATGCACCGCTGAATGCGGTGAGTAGCAGAAAGGGCAAGAGCCAGATGCCTAGCAGCTTGTGCCCATCGGAGCGCACAAGCCTGGGGCTTTTGCCGGTGCGTAAGGTGAATAGTTGACGCAGTAGCTTGCGGTGCAGCAGCACGCCGGAGGCCAGGCTTAGCAGCATCAACACGCCAAACAGGCCGACGATCCAGCGCCCGGCTTTGCCCATAAACAAACGGGTGTGCAGGTTGACCAGAAAGTCCGCTGTCTGGCTGCGTGGGCCTTGCAGTGCGTTGCCGCAGAGGTCGGCCTGAGCCCGTTCGCCATTGGCCAGGCGCAGCTCCCAATAGCCGCCAGTGAGTTCAGGCAGGCTCAAACGACGCAACAGGCCCCCGTTATCGGGAGCCTCCTGCAGACGGCTACGCAAGGTGGTCAGCGCCGAGTCAGCTGCAAGCGTGCAGTTCGCCGGGGCGTTAAGCCCGCCGGCAACCCATTGGCTGATTTCCAGACGAAACACCGCCAGGCTGCCGCTCAGGCACAGCAGCAGAATGAACAAGCCGGCGCTGGCGCCACACCAGACGTGCAGACGATGGATCAATGCCTTCATTAAGCTCGCCGCTTAGATGCGTTTGCCACGTTGTTTACGCCGCACCGGCAAGGGCACGTTCAGCACGGCTGAGCAGTTCCTTGGCCTGTTCCGGCTGGCGCGCTTCGATACGCTCCGAGGCCAGCTTGCGCAGTACGGTGGCGCGCAAGTAGGGCGACTGCACCAGCTCGGCTTCCTGTTCGCTGCGCTCCAGCAGTTTGTAGGCGGCATCCTGCTGGCCGGTGCGGGCCATGTTCTTGGCGTTACGGATAAAGCCTTCGATGCGGTGGTACGGATCAGCGATCTTTTCGGCCAGTGCAATACCGGGCTCGAAGCGATGGCTTTGGCCGTAGTTGCGCGAGATCTCGCTGAGCACTGCCGAGCGCTCTTCGCCTTCGGGCAGGCTGAGGGCGACTTCTCGGCCTTTGTCGAGGGCACCTACAGCGCGATCACGCAGGTTCTTCTCGGCCATTTCACCGCCCAGCATGGCCAGAACCTGAGCCTGCTGCAGTGGGTTTTCGATCTGTGGCGCAAGGCGGTCAACGGCATCGAACACCGCCAAGGCCTGCTCGCGATGGCCGATGTCCACCAGGTGCGCGCCCGCTTCGTTGAGCATCACGCCGCGCTCGTACAGGTCTGGCAGCATTTGCGCCATACCGTAGGACTCATAAACCAGGTTCTCGCCCTTGGCCTGGGCGACATAGCGATAGGCTGCACCGGTGCCCGAAAGCAGTTCGGCGCGCAGCAGCGGTTCTTCCACCGTGCGGGTGCGTGCTTCTGCTTGCTCCAGCAGCTTGGCGGCGCGTTCCGGTTGCTTGGCTTTGGCGAACTTGCCGATGAGTTTCCACGCGGTTTTCACCCAGACGTCGGTGTCCTGCACCTTGTTCAGCGCCTGCAGGGCGTCGTCGTAATGGCCGCTGGAGGCCAGTTCATTGGCCAGGTGGGCCTTCAGCACATCGCGGATGTAGTCGTCTTGTACGCGTTTGGCGGCCGAGTCGGAGCGGGCGAACAAGTCGCTCGATTTAGGCGCGTCGCCCAGCTCTTTCCACAGATTGCCCAGTTGGGCGTAGACCTGAGCGTGCTCGAAATCGCTGGTGACGGTGGCGGGGTGGGTATTCAGCCACGCCTGCAGGCGTATGTCTTCGTGGGCGTGGGCGGCCATCGGCGGCAGTGCAAGTGCCAGGCTGAGCGCCAGTGCAGAAGCGGCAGTAAGTGTTCTCATGGAATTGTCCTTTTTCAGGTTGGTGATGCCAGTGGCGTGTTTAGAAGCGGCCTTCGACAAGCAGTTGGAAGGCCCGCGAGGAGCTTTCGTCTTCCTGCTCGAACAGGGCGGTCGTGCCGTTGGGGTGCACGGTGGTGCGGGAGCGGTTTTTCTCGGCTTCAAGCGCATTGAGTGCGCTGAGCTTGAGCGTGAAGTCTTTGCTGATGGGCAGTGATGCGCTCAGGTCCAGGTAGCGTGAAGGGTCTTGCTCCTGAGTGCGCAGGTTGCTGCCGACCTTGTCGACTTTCTGCAGGCGTCCGATTTCGTTGTAGTGCGCACCAAACTTGAGCTTCCAGGGCCGGTATTCGTAATCGGCCCCGGCATTGAAGATGTATTCCGGTTGGTCGTTGATTGGGCGCTTGCCGCCCGTGGCCGGGTCATTTACTTCGGAATCCATCCAGCTGTAATTGCCCCGCACCGTCACGCCGTGGGCAGGGGTCAGCTCGAAGCGGTAGGAACCGTCCAGCTCGACGCCCCAGGTGCTGGCCTTGGCCACGTTGATGGGCATCTGCTGATAGCGCCCGCTATCTGCATCCAGCACGATGGTTTTCTCGATCAGGTCGGTGATGTCGCGGTAGAACAGGTTGGCGCTGACCACGCCGCGGCGCTCGGCGAAGAGGTGCTCCAGGCTGGTTTCCGCGCCCCATGCCGTCTCGGGCTCAAGCTCGGGGTTGCCCACCACGTCGGGTTCGTCTGCGGTACCTGCTTTGCTCTCGGTCAGCCCGGCGAGATCTTCGAATTTCGGCCGGCGGATGCTGCGGGTGACGCTGGCCCGCCAGTTAAGGTCGGGCGTGATGCTGGTCAGCCAGTGCAGCGATGGGCTTGGCTGCAGGTGATGTTGGCTGCCGCTTTCTGCCTGGCTGTTGTCGGTTTGCGTGCTGACGCTCTCCAGGCGCAGGCCAGGGGTCAGTACATGCATTCCGCCAATCAGGATTTCGTCCTGGGCATAGAGGGCAAACTTGGTTTCATCGGCTGAAGAGCTGGTGTGAGCCTCGTCGCTGCGGTTGATTTTCTTCCAGCCCCGCTTATGCAGATCCCACTGGGTTTTGCCGGCTTCGGCGCCGATGTCCAGAGCATGGATGCCGCCCAGGTGCTTCTGCATTGAGCTTCTGACGGCGAAGCCTTTTTCCTGGATGCTGTCATCATTGCCGCTGGTGAAGGTCGGCAGGCTTGTAAACGAGCCGCCCGCCGCGCCCTTGCGTTCGGTTTTGTCGGTCTGGATGTCAGTGCCCTGCAGGTTGAAGTCCAGCTTGTAGCGGGTCGCGGGGTCTGCGGTGCGCTGCCACTGGCCGTTCAAACCGAGGTACTGGCGAGTCTTGGCTTGGTCCATGCGCTCGGCATCGCTCAAAGTCGCTTTCTTCAGCCGGTCACGTTCTTTGTCTTCACGCGAATAGAGGTAGCGCGGATCGAGGCTGAACTCATCCTGTTCATTGAGCTGCCAGTTCAGGCGCGCAGACAGGCCGAGCTCGTCATGCTCGCGGTATTCATAGTCGAGCTCGCGGTTGGTCAGGGTTGCGCCACCGTTGTTGTAGTCCTGGCGATCCTTGGTTCTAACCCCGTTGCGGCGCTGGACTACGCCATCGACCTGGTAGCGGAAGTTGTCCAGGCTGTCCCCGAGCGTCATACCCGCGCTGCCAAAGGTGCCGGCGCCGGGCGCATCGGGCAGCGTGCCGCTGGCCACATGCCAGCGTGAGGTGCGCGTCTTTGGGGGCTCGCGCATGATGATATTGACCGTGCCGGCAATGCCCTGGTTGTCCATATTGGCGGTTGTCGTGCGGATGATCTCGACGCGCTCAACCAGCTGCGCCGGGATCTGGTCGATTGAAAAGTCGCGGGCCGAAACGGGCTGACCATCAATCAGGATCTGCGTGTATTCCTTGTTGAGGCCGCGGATGCGCGCGTCGTTGTTTTCGCCTGGCGGGCCGCCGAAGCTGATGCTGGGCATACGGCGGATTACTTCGCCCATGCTGGCGTCGCCGAAGGTCTCGATTTCTTCGCGGTCGACGATGATCTTGGCGGCAGATAGGCTCATCCTTTGCTCAAGCACGTTGTCGTCCAGGCTGCCATGCACAATCACGGCTGGCAGCAGGGTGGTTGCCGGCGTGACCTGCGCGGCCTGGCGTTCAGCTACTGGCGCTGCACGCAGCACATAGCCGCCGTTGTCCAGTTGCGCCGCCTGCAAGCCGGTGCCCGCTAGCAGCGTGCTCAGGGCGGCTTGCGTGGTGTAGTGGCCTTGCAGCCCTGCGGTGGTCTTGCCGTCGGTTTGGTCGGCGGTAAAGGTCAGCAACACGTTGGCAGCACTGGCCAGGCTGCGCAGTGCCGGGGCCAGCGCTCCAGCCGGAATGTTGTAGGCCTGGCGTGTGTTGGCCGACTGTTGCGCTGCCGGTGTTTGCGCTTGCGCAGCGTTGGGCGCGGTTATAGCCAGGGTGAAGCTGCAGATCGCCACGCTGATTGCATAAGCGGCGGCGCGCTGGGTAAACACCGGGTTATGCGCCTGCCGAGCAACGAGGGTCGTTTGACGGGTGTTGCCAGGCGCTGGGCGGCAGGCGTGCGGGTTGATCGGGGCGGGCATGAATTCCTCGCAGGGCGATGTTGAAAATGATGTGCTTGCTAAAAGGTGCCGCGAGAAAGGAAATCGGGCAGTCAAGAACAAGAATTATTTTCAATGGTCTTCTGCGCGGGTGCCTAAAGCCCAGGTATGAGGGGGTGGATGGCGTTGCGGTGATGGTGTTTTAAGGTGGGGGCGTTAGCGCGAAGCAGCGACCGTTACCCAGTAGCGGGTACGTTGTCGGACGTGCACCGGGAGCACAGTGGGCAGCGTGGCCAGGATGCGGTCGGTGTCATGCAGCGGGAACACGCCGGAGACGCGCAGGTCGGCCACGCTCGGGTCGCAGCGCAGTAGGCCGGGACGGTAGCGCCCCAGGTCGGCGAGAAAATCCCCCAGGCGTACGTTGTCGGCCACGATCTGCCCGCGTGACCAGGCTGCCGCTTGTTCGTCCAGTGGCTGATCGTCATCCAGAGTCCGCCGGGAGAAGGCGGCTTGTGTCCCTGCCTGGAGGATGCGTGCCTGGGTATTGTTGTCGCGGGGGGTAATCTGCACTGCACTTTCCAGCACAGCAACATGGGTCTGCCCGTCCAGTTGGCGCAGGGTGAAGCGGGTGCCGAGGGCGCGAACATCGCCTTCAGCGGACTCGACGATAAACGGGCGTGTTTCATCGTGGCCACGGTTATTGGCATGCCCGGTGACGATCAGCACCTCGCCGGCCACCAGGCGGATCAGGCGCCGCTCGTTGTCAAAGCGCACATTGATTGCGCTGTCGGTGTTGAGCGTGATCTGGGTGCCATCGTCCAGTACCAGGCTGCGTTGTTCGCCAATGCCGGTGCGGTGCTCGGCCATCGTTTGTTGCCAGGTCTGCGTGCGTGAGACCAGTAAGCCGCTGGTGCAGGCTACGCCGCCCCACATCAGCATATGCAGCGCCTTGCGCCGGCTTGGCGAGGCGGGCGTGTTCGCGCCGAGAGGCGGTGTTACGTAGGGCGAGAGCGTACGGTAGGCCGCTTTCGGTTCCATCTGCTTTAGCCGGCCGGTGATGGCCTCGATGTGCTGCCAGGCCCGTTCGTGGTCGGGGTGTGCGGCGCGCCATTGCTGCCAGCGCTGCCGTTCTTCGGCTGTTGCCTCACCGGACATCAGCAGGGTTAGCCAATCCGCCGCCTGGTCTGCGGTTTCGTCGCTAATGGGCTGGCCGCCGGCCATGGGCGCCGCGTGGTGGGGCTGGGGCGTGTCGCCTGAATGGGTCGTATGCATGGCGAGCGTTAGACCGCCAGGGCGAACAGGCATTGCCGGTTCGCGCGGGTCAGGTACTGTTTGACCGAGCTGGTGGACACACTCAAACGTGTGGCGATTTCGGCATAACTCAGCTCTTCCAGGTGCGCCAGTAGAAACGCTTCCTTCACCTGTGGGGGCAGGCCGTCCAGGGCGCGGTCGATCTGCTGCAGCGCTTCGATTGCCAGCAGCTGTGCCTCAGGCGACGGTGCCAGCTCTTCCGGCAGCGTGGCGAGCATTTCCAGGTAACCGGTTTCCAGCAGCTGACGCCGATGGCGATGGGCGATCAACCGGCGGGCGATGGTCACCAGGAAGGGGCGCGGTGTACGGATATCGCTGGCGCTGTTTGCCGTGATCAGGCTGATAAAGGTGTCTTGCGCCAGATCGGCGGCCATGAAGGAATCGCCCAGCTTGCGGCGCAGCCAGTTCTGCAGCCAGCCATGATGGTCGCTATAGAGGTCGGCGATCTGCTGCTGAAGTGCAAGCTCGGTGGTGGTCACGCAAACTGTCCTGTGCCCCGCGAAGGCGTATCTGAATATAATTAATAATGATTCGCAATATATAGGATTCGCTGCAGCCGGCCAAGCCGTGTGTTCTGCCGTACGCGTGCGCCGGGAGCGGCTTGGCGGGCTTCTGATCGATGGCCGATTTGCCTGCGCTAGCCGGTTTCAGGTCGCGTGTTGAGGTCGCTGTTGCTGCGCCAAGAGACTGCTGCGGCATCCTGTCCGTTTTTCTCGGTCGTCAGCCTTGCTGTTGAGATGAGAAGATATTGCAATTGGTGGTTCGGATTTAATCCGGCTTGATATCTTCCCGGATTGCATCCGGGCTACGGGAATCTCAATGTCTTTTACCCGCAGACAAATGCTGGTTGGCCTGGCAGGGCTTGGTGTCGTCGGCCTGGGCGCTGGTGGCGTGCGCTATTGGCTGGGGCGCCCGGAGAATGTAGCCACTCACGACTACGAACTGATCGCCGCGCCGCTGGATATCGAGTTGGTGCCGGGGCATAGCACGCCGGCCTGGGCGTATGGCGGCCAGGCGCCGGGGGTGGAGTTGCGTTGCCGCCAGGGCGAGCGACTGCGCGTGCGCTTTATTAATAAGCTGGACGTGCCGACCACCATCCACTGGCATGGCATCCGCCTGCCGCTGGCGATGGACGGCGTGCCTTATGTGTCGCAGGCGCCGGTGCTGCCGGGTGAGTACTTCGACTACAACTTCATCACCCCAGATGCCGGCAGCTTCTGGTATCACCCGCACGTCGCCAGCGGCGAGCAGCTGGGGCGCGGGTTGGTTGGTGCGTTGATCGTGGAGGAGCGCGAGCCGACGGGCTTTATCCACGACCACACACTTAATCTGAAAAGCTGGCATATCGACGAGCAGGGCGCTTTTACCGATTTCAGCGTACCGCGCGAGGCGGCGCGCGGCGGCACCCCTGGGCGCTTAAGTACGGTCAATGGCCAGCATGCGCCGACTCTGGATTTACCCGCCGGGCAGGTGGTGCGTCTGCGTCTGATCAATCTGGATAACACCCTGACCTATCGCCTCAATCTGCCCGGCGCGGATGCGCGCATCTATGCACTGGATGGCAACCCGGTCGAGCCGCGGCCGTTGGGCAAGGAGTACTGGCTGGGGCCGGGTATGCGTATCGAACTTGGGTTGAAGGTGCCGGCAGCTGGCGCGGAGCTGTCGCTGCGTAATGGGCCATTGCGCCTGGCGACCTTGCGCGCGCAGTCCAGCGCCGAGGGTGTGGGTGAGTGGCCGCCTGCGCTGCCAGCCAACCCGGTGGCCGAGCCTGATCTGGCCAATGCCGAGACCGTCAAGTTCAACTTCGAATGGGCCGGCGCGGTGTCGGTTGGTTTGGCCCAGGGCGCGGCGCACAGCTTCTGGCAGATCAATGGCCAGGCTTGGGATATCAGTGACAAGACCTGCGCCGACCGGCCGATTGCCCGTCTGCAGCTGGGTAAGAGCTATATCTTCGAGCTGCGCAACCTCAGCCAGTATCAGCACCCGATCCACCTGCATGGCATGACCTTCAAGGTGCTGGCATCCAATCGCAAGTCGATCATCCCGTATTTCACCGACACCTACTTGCTGGGCAAAAACGAAAGTGCGCGGGTGGCGCTGGTCGCGGATAATCCGGGGGTATGGATGTTCCACTGCCATGTGATCGACCATATGGAAACTGGTCTGATGGCATCAATCGAGGTCGTTTAAGCGTGCGCCAACCCCTGATCATTGATCGCAGCCAGGATCAGCACTTTATGCGCGAGGCCCTGGCCCTGGCCGCCGAAGGTGCCGCCCTGGGCGAGGTGCCGGTTGGCGCGGTGCTGGTGCAGGATGGCCAGATTGTCGGGCGCGGCTTTAACTGCCCGATCTCCACCCATGACCCCAGCGCCCATGCCGAGATGGTGGCGATTCGCGCCGCTGCGCAGGCTGTAGACAACTACCGCCTGCCGGGCAGCACCCTGTATGTGACCCTGGAGCCGTGCAGCATGTGTGCCGGGCTGATCGTGCACGCACGGGTGCAGCGTGTGGTGTATGGCGCAACCGAGCCCAAGGCCGGGGTGGCGATCAGCCGTGGACAGTTTTTCAGCCAGGAATTTCTCAATCACCGGGTGTTGATTGAGGGCGGGGTATTGGCGGAAGAGTGCGGGGCGGCGCTGAGTGCATTCTTCAAGGCGCGGCGCGAACAGCGCTAGAACTTATCCAAAGTCTGCTGCGCGTCGGCTCTGCGGCGTTAAAAACAGGCTGGAAGCCGCTTGCGGCTAACGCGCTTCAGCGCGACCCCGAAGGGGCGAGTGAAACGAGTAATGCTCATGCACAGCTCGTACACTCCGCTTCCTCGCCTGTTTTCGCCTTGCATAGCTCTAGCTCGCGAGCCTTTGAGCAGGTTCTGTTAAAGCGGCGGGGTCTGCTCATTGGGCTGACGTTTGTCGATGCCCGGCAGGTGCTGATTGCTTTCCGCGAGCTGGGAGCCTTCCAGCTGCGGTTGGGTTACCCAGGTGAGGATGTCGTAATAGCGGCGGATGTTGCGCACAAAGTGCACCGGCTCGCCACCGCGGGCGTAGCCATAACGGGTTTTGCTGTACCACTGCTTCTGCGACAGGCGCGGCAGAATCTTTTGCACATCCAGCCACTTATTCGGGTCCAGGCCTTCGGCTTCGGTGAGCTTGCGCGCATCTTCCAGGTGGCCGCCGCCGATGTTGTAGGACGCCAACGCGAACCAGGTGCGGTCCGGCTCCTGAATGCTTTCCGGCAGCTGGTTCTTCACATAGACAATATATTTGGCCCCGCCTTCGATGCTCTGCTTGGGGTTCAAACGGTCCGACACGCCCATGGCCTGGGCGGTGCGCAGGGTCAGCATCATCAGCCCGCGCACCCCGGTTTTCGAGGTGGCGGTGGGTTGCCAGAGTGACTCCTGATAACCCATTGCGGCGAGCAGGCGCCAGTCGACCTGATTGGCCTGGGCGGCTTCGCGGAAGTACTTCTCGTAGCGCGGCAGGCGTTGTTGCAGGTGTTTGGCAAAGGTGTAGGCGCCAACGTAGCCGAGTACATCGACATGGCCGTAGTAGCGATCCTTGAGGCGCTGCAGGCTGCCGTTCTTGTGCGCGCGTTCGATAAAGGCGTTCATCTCGTCGAGCAGGCTGCGGTCTTCACCGGGGGCGGTGGCCCAGGCCAGGTTTTGCGCATCGCCCAGATCGAACGCCACGCGTACGTTGGAGAAGTACACCTGATTCATCGCCAGTTCGTTGGAGTCGACCAGGGTCAGGTCGATCTGCCCTTCATCGACCATGCGCAGCAGGTCGACCACCTCGACGGCAGCGGATTCTTCGTAAGCCAGCTCCGGCAGTTGCAGCTTGAGGGCGGCCAGTTGTTCGGCATGGCTGCTGCCTTTAAGCACGAGAATGCGTTTGCCGAGTAGATCATCCGGGCGGGTCGGGCGTTGCTGGCCGTTGCGGTAGATCACCTGGGGGGTGACTTCGAGGTAGGGCAGGGAGAAGCGTGCGTGCTGCTGCCGTCCGTCGCTTTCTACCAGGCCGGCGGCGGCTAATACCGGGCCGTTGGGTTTGTTCAAGCTGGCGAACAGCTCGTCGAGGTTGTCGGCGGTTTCGACCTGTAGCTGTACGCCCAGGTCATCGGCAAAGCGTTTGACCAGCTCGTATTCGAAGCCGGTTTCGCCGTTACGGTCCTGGAAATAGGTGGCCGGGCTGTTACGGGTGATCACCCGCAGTACACCCTCCGCCTGAACGCGCTCGAGTGTGCTGGGTTCTTCAGCACAGCCGCCGAGCACCAGGAGGATTCCGATCACCGACAGCCAGCAGGCGCGGCGCACACGGAACGCAGAGTGGGCAAACATTGGCGCAGTATACGCAAAGCATGGGGCGCGCCATATCTCGACAGCGGATGGCTTCTCTGCTAGCGCAGTCGCTGCGTTTGGCTCGCCTTCACGGGTGCCGTTGGCGGCGCTTTAGGCTAGAATGCACGGCCTCAAAGTACACCCCTTCCCAGAGGCTGTCCCCGATGTTGATCCTGCGCGGCGCTCCCGCCCTTTCTGCTTTTCGTCACGGCAAACTGCTTGAACAACTGACCAGCAAGGTGCCTGCGGTCACCGGTCTGTATGCCGAGTTCGCGCATTTCGCCGAGGTTACCGGCGTTCTGAGTGCCGACGAAGAGCAGGTATTGGCCCGTTTGCTGAAATACGGCCCGAGTGTGCCGGTGCAGGAGCCAAGCGGCCGCCTGTTCCTGACCATTCCGCGCTTTGGCACCATCTCTCCGTGGTCGAGCAAGGCCAGCGACATCGCCCGCAACTGCGGCCTGGCCAAGATTCAGCGCATCGAGCGCGGCCTGGCCTACTACGTCAGCGGCGAGCTGAATGCCGCCGAGGCGCAGCAGGTTGCCGACGTACTGCATGACCGCATGACTCAACTGGTGCTGGATAACCTGGAAGGCGCCGCGGCGCTGTTCAGCCACGCCCAGCCCAAGCCGCTGACTGCCGTGGACATCCTCGGTGGCGGTCGCGCTGCGCTGGAAAAGGCCAACGTTGAACTGGGCTTGGCCCTGGCCGAAGACGAAATCGATTACTTGGTGACCAGCTTCAACGGTCTGGGGCGCAACCCCCACGACATCGAACTGATGATGTTTGCCCAGGCCAACTCCGAGCATTGCCGTCACAAGATCTTCAATGCCAGCTGGGATATCGATGGCCAGAGCCAGGAAAAATCCCTGTTCGGCATGATCAAGAACACCTACCAGATGCACAACGAAGGCGTGCTGTCCGCATATAAGGACAACGCCTCGGTGATCGTCGGCAGTGTCGCTGGGCGTTTCTTCCCGGATCCTGAGACCCGCCAGTACGGCGCGACCCAGGAGCCCGTGCATATCCTGATGAAGGTGGAAACCCACAACCACCCGACGGCCATCTCGCCGTTCTCCGGTGCGTCCACCGGTTCTGGTGGTGAGATTCGCGACGAAGGTGCCACCGGCCGTGGTGCCAAGCCGAAGGCTGGGCTGACCGGTTTCACCGTCTCCAACCTGAACATCCCTGGCTTCGAGCAGCCTTGGGAAGTGCCGTACGGCAAACCTGAGCGCATCGTTACCGCGCTGGACATCATGATTGAAGGCCCGCTGGGCGGCGCGGCGTTCAACAACGAATTCGGCCGTCCGGCCCTGACCGGCTACTTCCGTACCTTCGAGCAGGCAATCCAGACCCCGCGCGGTGAAGAAGTGCGTGGTTATCACAAGCCGATCATGCTCGCCGGCGGCATGGGCAACATCCGTGCAGATCACGTGCAGAAGGGCGAAATCACCGTGGGCGCCAAGCTGATCGTGCTCGGCGGCCCGGCCATGCTGATCGGCCTGGGCGGCGGCGCCGCGTCGTCGGTCGCCACCGGTGCCAGCTCGGCTGATCTGGATTTCGCTTCGGTACAGCGCGAAAATCCGGAAATGGAGCGCCGCTGCCAGGAAGTCATCGACCGTTGCTGGCAGCTGGGTGACAACAACCCCATTGCCTTTATCCATGACGTTGGCGCGGGCGGTATTTCCAACGCCTTCCCTGAGCTGGTCAATGACGGTGGCCGTGGTGGCCGCTTCGAACTGCGCAACGTGCCGAATGACGAACCGGGCATGGCGCCGCACGAGATCTGGAGCAACGAGTCCCAGGAGCGTTACGTGCTGGCCGTCAGTGCCGTCGATTTCGAGCGCTTCAAAGCCATCTGTGAACGCGAGCGTTGCCCGTTTGCCGTGGTCGGTGAGGCCACCGAAGAAGCCCACCTGACCGTGACTGACAGCCATTTCGCCAACACCCCGGTGGACATGCCGCTGGAAGTGCTGCTCGGCAAACCGCCGCGCATGCACCGTTCGGCTGCACGCGAAGCTGAGCTGGGCGATGATTTCGATGCCAGCACCCTGGCCATCGACGACGCTGTGACCCGCGTGCTGCATCACCCGGCCGTGGCCAGCAAGAGCTTCCTGATCACCATTGGCGACCGCACTATTACCGGCCTGGTTGCCCGCGACCAGATGGTTGGCCCGTGGCAGGTGCCGGTGGCTGATTGCGCGGTCACCGCCACCAGCTTCGACGTCTACACCGGTGAAGCCATGGCCATGGGCGAGCGCACGCCGTTGGCGCTGCTGGATGCTGCGGCGTCCGGGCGTATGGCGATTGGCGAGACCCTGACCAACCTGGCCGCATCGCGCATCGAAAAGCTCTCCGACATCAAACTGTCCGCCAACTGGATGGCCGCTGCCGGCCACCCGGGCGAAGATGCGCGTCTGTACGACACCGTGAAAGCGGTCGGCATGCAGCTGTGTCCGGAGCTGGGCATCACCATCCCGGTGGGCAAGGACTCGATGTCGATGAAAACCCAATGGCGCGACGAGGGCACGGATAAGAGCGTGACCTCGCCGCTGTCGCTGGTGGTGACCGGCTTTGCTCCTGTCAGCGATATTCGCAAGACCCTGACCCCGCAACTGCGCATGGACAAGGGCGAAACCGACCTGATCCTGATCGACCTGGGCCGTGGGCAGAACCGCATGGGTGCGTCGATCCTTACCCAGGTATACGGCAAGCTCGGCACCCAGGCGCCGGATGTGGATGACGCAGAAGACCTCAAGGCCTTCTTCGCGGTGATCCAGGGCCTGAATGCCGACGGCCATATCCTCGCTTACCACGACCGTTCCGACGGTGGCCTGCTGGTTACCGCGCTGGAAATGGCTTTTGCTGGCCACTGCGGTTTGAACCTGTTCCTCGATGCTTTGGCCGACGACAGCGCTGAGCTGGCCGCCGTGCTGTTTAACGAAGAGCTGGGCGCAGTGATCCAGGTGCATCAGGACGCCACCCCGGAAGTGCTGGCACAGTTCAGCGCCGCCGGCCTGGGCGACTGCGTGGCGGTGATTGGTCAGCCGGTCAACAGCGATGACGTGGCCATCAGCTTCAACGGTCAGCCGGTATTCGGCGGCCAGCGCCGCCTGTTGCAGCGCCAGTGGGCGCAAACCAGCTACCAGATTCAGCGTCTGCGCGACAACGTGCAGTGTGCCGAGCAGGAGTTCGACACCATCCTCGACGAGGAAAACCCAGGGTTGTCGGCCAAGCTCAGCTTCGACGTCAATCAGGACATCAGCGCGCCGTATATCCGCAAGGGTGTACGTCCGCAGATCGCCGTACTGCGCGAGCAGGGCGTCAACGGCCAGGTAGAAATGGCTGCGGCCTTTGATCGCGCCGGTTTCAACGCGATCGACGTGCACATGAGCGACATCCTCAGTGGCCGCGTCAGCCTGGACGAGTTCAAGGGTCTGGTCGCCTGCGGCGGCTTCTCCTACGGCGACGTATTGGGTGCCGGCGAAGGCTGGGCCAAGTCGATCCTGTTCAACAGCCGCGCCCGTGATGGCTTCCAGGCGTTCTTCGAGCGCAAGGACAGCTTCAGCCTCGGCGTGTGCAACGGCTGCCAGATGATGAGCAACCTGCACGAGCTGATCCCTGGCACCGAGTTCTGGCCGCACTTCGTGCGCAACCGTTCCGAGCAGTTCGAGGCGCGCGTAGCCATGGTTCAGGTGCAGGAGTCAGCGTCGATCTTCCTGCGTGGCATGGCCGGTTCGCGTATGCCAATCGCCATCGCGCACGGTGAGGGGCATGCCGAGTTCGAGAACGAGGAAGCCCTGCTCGAGGCCGATCTGTCCGGCTGCGTGGCCATGCGCTTTATCGACAACCACGGCAAAGTCACCGAAACCTACCCGGCCAACCCCAACGGTTCGCCGCGCGGGATCACCGGCCTGACCAGCCGCGACGGCCGCGTGACCATCATGATGCCGCACCCGGAGCGGGTATTCCGCGCCGTGCAGAACTCCTGGAAACCAGATGACTGGCAGGAAGATGCCGGCTGGCTGCGGATGTTCCGCAACGCTCGCGTGTGGGTGGATTAACAGCGGCCGCAATGCGGCCCTCTGCTGACCCTCTCCCGCTTGTGGGAGAGGGTGCCCGAAGGGCGGGAGAGGGCGTGTGAATCCGCAAGACTCTGTTCTGCCTGAGGTGCGCCAGGTCAAGCCTGGCGATACCTTGCTGCTGTGCCGCTGCGGGCGTTCGTCCCAGCTTCCCGATTGTGTTTCTGCCTGCCCTGATGCGCTTGAACTGCAGCCTGAACGTGAGCAGTTTCTGCTGCTTTGCCGTTGCGCTCGCTCGCAATGTCTACCTTACTGTGATGGCAGCCATAACCAGCCGGTAAGCGGCTTCAAGGCCCGCTGGCAGCGATTCTGGCGCGGCCTGTAGGCGTAGCTGATTAAGCTAATACGTTGAACACACAGCACATTATCCGGTCATAGGGTGCAAGTGTGATGGGCTGCGCGAATACCCGATAAGGCAAAATGCCATTATTGTGTGGCATCATTATCGAACTGTTTTTATCAGTCTTGCCGGCGGAGACTTCGATGTACAAGCTGTGTTTTTATGTGCCTGAAACTCATCTGGATGCCGTGAAAAGCGCGGTATTCAGCGCCGGTGGCGGACGTATTGGTCATTATGATCAGTGTTGTTGGCAGACCCTGGGGCAGGGTCAGTTCCGCGCTCTGGAAGGCAGTCAGCCATTTCTCGGCCAGCCTGGGCAGGTCGAACAGGTGGCGGAGTGGAAAGTCGAGATGGTGGTGGCAGACGAGCTGATCCATGATGCCGTCAAGGCCATGAAGAAGCAGCATCCCTACGAGACGCCGGCTTTTGAGGTGTGGCGGCTGTCAGATATCCAGTTCTAATTCATAAAAAAGGCGCCATGAAGGCGCCTTTTTTATGTCTGCTGATCAGGGTCTGATTTCGATCAGGGTGCCGTCCTTGACCACTGCCCAGACCTCGCGCATATCAATGTTGCGCATGGCGATGCAGCCTTCCGTCCAGTCCAGGGTGTGGAACATCCACTCCGGGTATTCCTCATCCAGCGGCGTGCCGTGAATCATGATCATGCCGCCGGCCGGTACGCCCTTGGCGCGGGCTTGCGCCTGGTCGCGGGCGTTGGGGTAGGAGATGTGCATGGACAGGTTGTACTTGTCGCTGGTCTTGCGCCAGTCGATCCAATAGAAACCTTCCGGGGTGCGCAGATCGCCTTCGCGTTGTTTGGCCCCTTTAGGCTTTTTGCCCAGAGAGATGCGATAGGACTTGAGGGTGTCACCGCGGCTGATCAGGTGCAACTTGCGTTCAGATTTGATCACCAGCACCTTGTCGATGACTTTGCCCTTGAGGGTCGGTGTGGTGCTGGCGGGAGCAGCCAGGGTAACGGTCAGGCAGAGTAGGGCGAACAACCAGCGCATCGTATTTCCCGTGAATCAAAAGGCTTTCTTGTAATGTGCGCGCAAGGCTTCAAGCGGCTCGTTGCGGACCGGGTAGTGCTGCTCGCGGCGGTCTGCGAAGTAGCATTCTAAGGTACGCCCGATGGTCGGGAAAGCCAGCTCTGACCAGGGGATGTCCTGTTCGTGAAATAGCTGCACCTCCAGGCTTTCTTCGCCGGGGGCAAAGTCCAGGTCGACCAGCTCGGCGCGAAACAGCATATACACCTGATTGATGTGCGGCAGGTCGAACAGGGTATAGAGGCTCAGGCTGCGCACCCGCGCGCAGGCTTCTTCATGGGTTTCGCGGGCGGCGGCCTGCTCCAGGGTTTCGCCGTTCTCCATAAAACCGGCTGGCAGGGTCCAGTAACCGCGCCGTGGCTCGATGGCGCGGCGGCACAGCAGCACCTGCTCGCCCCATACCGGCAGGCAGCCGGCGATGATGCGCGGGTTTTGATAATGCACGGTCTGGCACTGCGCGCAGACGTGGCGCAGGCGGTTGTCGCCCTGCGGGATGATGTGGCTAATCGCGCCGCCACAGTTGCTACAGAACTTCATGCCAGACCCTCGCTGCGTGTCAGCTATCTTGGCGCGCATTTCAGCTACTCGGCAAGCGGCCTGGTGGGTCGGGCTATCGAGCGCCTGAATGATTGCAGTCAGCGGCGCGGGGCTTGGGCCGTGCGCTGCTTTCGTGCCATGATCGAACGCAGAATAAAAGACTGAGAATCCCCATGCTGGATGAGTTGCTCCATCGCATGCGTGGCTATAGCCCGCACATTCTGCAGACCGACAAGCGCTACCCTGAGGCCGCAGTGCTGGTGCCCATCACCCGCAGCGATGAGCCGGAAGTGGTACTGACCTTGCGCGCCAGCGGTCTGTCTACCCACGGCGGTGAAGTGGCGTTTCCCGGTGGCCGGCGTGACCCGGAAGATGCCGACCTGATCGAGACTGCCCTGCGTGAGGCGGAAGAGGAAATCGGTTTGCCGCCCGGTCTGGTCGAGGTGGTCGGGCCGCTTAGCACCCTGGTGTCGCGCCACGGTATTCAGGTCACGCCCTATGTCGGGCTGGTGCCGGACTTTGTCGAGTACAAGCCTAATGACGGTGAAATAGCGGCGGTGTTTGCCGTGCCGCTGGCGTTCTTTCGCGACGACCCGCGGGAAACCACCCACCGTATCGATTACCTCGGGCGCAGTTGGTATGTGCCGAGTTACCGCTATGGCGAATATAAAATCTGGGGGCTAACGGCGATCATGCTGGTTGAGTTGGTCAACCTGGCGTTCGACGATGTGCAAATTGATATGCACCAGCCGCCCGAGCACTTTATCAAGCTCACCTGAGCCTATTGAGGAAGCATCCATGAAGTACTGCCTGGGTTCGTCCCAAGTCGAGGCCCATGCCGATAGCTGGGTTGCACCGAATGCCACCCTGGTTGGCAAGGTCAAGCTGGAGTCGGGTGCCAGCGTGTGGTTCAACGCCGTGCTGCGTGGCGACAACGAGCTGATTCATATCGGCGAGAACAGCAATGTGCAGGACGGCACCGTGATGCACACCGACATGGGCTTTCCACTGAATATCGGCACCGGCGTGACCATTGGCCATAACGCCATGCTGCACGGTTGCTCGGTGGGCGATTACAGCCTGATCGGCATCAATGCAGTGATCCTCAATGGCGCGAAAATCGGCAAGTACTGCATCATCGGCGCCAATAGCCTGATCGGTGAAGGCAAGGAAATTCCTGATGGCTCGCTGGTGATGGGCTCCCCCGGCAAGGTGGTGCGCGAATTGACCGAACCGCAGAAGAAGATGCTCGAAGCCAGCGCCGCCCATTACGTGCACAACGCCCAGCGCTATGCCCGTGATCTGCAGGAGCAGGACGATTGATGCAAGCGCAGGAGCGTCCCGTTGCCTCGCCCTGCGTGCATGTCTGCGCACTGGACGATGAAGATATCTGTATTGGCTGCCAGCGCACGGTCGCCGAAATCACCCGCTGGAGCCTGATGGATAACGCTGAGCGCCGTGAGGTGTTAGTGCTGTGCCATACCCGCGCGAAAGCCAAAGGCATTCTGCTGTAACTTTCCTGATCAGTTTGAGGATTCACCATGCCCCGTATCGGAACCCCTTTGTCGCCGAGCGCGACCCGTGTGCTGTTGTGTGGCTCTGGCGAGCTGGGCAAGGAAGTGGTGATCGAGTTGCAGCGTCTGGGCGTCGAGGTGATCGCCGTGGATCGCTACGCCAATGCCCCGGCCATGCAGGTGGCGCATCGCAGTCATGTGATCAATATGCTTGATGGCGACGCGCTGCGGGCGGTGATCGAGCTGGAGCAACCGCATTACATCGTCCCGGAAATCGAGGCGATTGCCACCGCGACCCTGGTTGAGCTGGAGAATGAAGGCTTTACCGTCATCCCCAGCGCCCGCGCCGCGCAGTTGACCATGAACCGCGAAGGCATCCGTCGTCTGGCCGCCGAAGAGCTGGGCCTGCCGACCTCGCCCTATCAGTTTGCCGACTCCTTTGAGCAGTGCCGCGCGGCGGTCGAGAGCATCGGCTTTCCCTGTTTGATCAAGCCGATCATGAGTTCTTCGGGCAAGGGCCAGTCGGTGCTGAAAAGTCTGGATGATCTGCAGGCGGCCTGGGATTACGCCCAGGCCGGTGGCCGCGCAGGCAAGGGCCGGGTGATCGTCGAGGGCTTTATCGACTTCGATTATGAAATCGCGCTGCTTACCGTGCGCCACAGCGGCGGTACCACCTTCTGCGCGCCTGTTGGTCACCGCCAGGTCAAGGGCGATTACCAGGAGTCCTGGCAGCCGCAGCCAATGAGCGCCAAGGCTCAGGCCGAAGCCGAGCGCATTGCCCTGGCGGTCACAGGTTCGCTCGGCGGGCGAGGGCTGTTCGGTGTCGAGTTGTTTGTCAAAGGTGATCAGGTGTGGTTCTGCGAGATATCGCCGCGCCCGCACGACACCGGTTTGGTCACCCTGATTTCTCAGGATCTGTCCGAATTTGCCCTGCATGCGCGGGCGATTCTCGGCTTGCCGATTCCGGCGATTCGTCAGTTCGGCCCGTCTGCTTCTGCAGTGATCTTGGTTGAAGGTGAGTCGCAACAAGTCAGCTTCGGCAATCTCGGTGCGGCGTTGGCCGAGCCGGATACCGCCTTGCGCCTGTTCGGCAAGCCGGAAGTCAGCGGTCAGCGGCGCATGGGCGTGGCACTGGCCCGTGACGAGTCATTGCAAGCCGCGCGGGCCAAGGCCACGCGTGCGGCGCAGGTGGTCAAGGTCGAGCTGTGAATGCACTGCGCGCCTATGCCTGGTGGCTAGGGCTGGCGCTGCTGGCGCCGATTGCCTTGCCATTGGCAGTGCGCACGCGGCGCAACACCCTGCGTTTGCCGCCGGCCGCCGGGTTATTGAATGGTGTGGCCGGTGCGGACTTACCGGGTGAGCCATTGCGTTTACTGGTATTGGGCGAATCGACCGTGGTGGGCGTCGGCGTGGATGAACTGGACGCCGCGCTGGTCGGGCAGCTGGCTACTGCTCTGGCTGCGCGTTGCGGCCATCCGGTTGCCTGGCGTGCCTGTGGCGAGAACGGCATTACGGCTGCGCAGGCCCATGAGCGGCTGTTGCCGCAGGTGCTCGATCAGTCCTTTGATCTGGCGTTGCTGGTGTTCGGCGTCAACGACACCACCCGTCTGACGTCACTACGGCGTTGGGAGGCTGCGCTCGGCGGCATGGCTGAAACGTTGGCCGCACGTGGCGCTCGGGTGGCGTTTAGCAGTGTGCCGCCGTTGCAGCATTTCAGTGCCTTGCCCTGGTTGCTGCGGCGTTTGCTCGGTATGCGGGCAGGTCTGCTGGATGTGCGATTGAGCCAGTTGGCGGCGCGCTTGGGGGCGGGGCATCACGCGGTTGAGCTGGAGTTTTCCGCCGAGTACCTGGCGCATGATGGATATCACCCATCAGGTCTGGGCTATCGCGTGTGGGCGCAGGGGCTGGCCGTCAGTCTTGCGTTGGCGGCTCGGGCTGGGCCTTAGGCTTGGTTTGCCAGGCGCGCACGCTTTTTACCCGGTTTTCCGAAGACTGCAGAATCTCCAGGCGATAAGGGCCGATCTTCAGGCACACGGCGCTGTCGGGGATGCTTTCCAGCGCTTCAGTCACCAGGCCGTTGAGGGTCTTCGGCCCATCGCAGGGCAGGTGCCAGTCCAGCGCCTTGTTGATTTCACGGATATAGGCGGCGCCATCGATCACCTGGGTGCCGTCTTCCTGGGGGTGAATGTCCGGGCTGCGCAGGGTGTCCTGGTTGCTGAAGTCGCCGACGATTTCTTCGAGGATATCTTCCAGGGTGACGATGCCAATCACGTCGCCGTATTCATCGACAACGATGCCGATGCGGCGTTTCTGCTTCTGAAAATTGATCAGCTGGGTCGACAGCGGCGTGCCTTCGGGCACGAAGTACGGCTCGTTGCAGGCCGCCAGTAGCGCTTCTTTGTTCAGCTCGTTGTGCGTCAGCAGCCGGGCAATCTGGCGCATATGCACGATGCCTTCGATCTGATTGATGTCGGTACGAAACACCGGCAGGCGCGTGTGGGTGGTATTGGTCAGCAGGCTGATGATGCTTTCAATGTCGTCATCCAGGTTGATGCCGGTGACTTCGTTGCGCGGAATCATGATGTCGTCCACCGTCACCCGCTCAAGGTCAAGAATGCCGAGCAGCATGTTCTGGCGATTTTTCGGCATGCCGGCACCGGATTCACGCACCACGCTGCGCAGCTCCTCGGTGGACAGGCTGTCGCTGCTTTTGCTGGTGGGGTCGACGCCCAGCAGCCTGAGCAGGCCATTGGTGATCCAGCCGAGCAGCACCACCAGCGGATAGAACAGCTTAAGCAGCACCAGCAGAGGCAGGCTGAATGGGTAGGCGACCCGCTCCGGGTGCAGGGCTGCTAGGGTTTTGGGGGTGATTTCACCGAAGATCAGCAGCGCCAGGGTCAGGCCGATTGTCGCGATGGCAATTCCGGCTTCGCCCCAGAGTTTGATAGCCAGCACCGTGGCGATGGCGGAGGCGAGAATATTGACGAAGTTGTTACCGATCAGGATGGTGCCGAGCAGGCGATCCGGGCGGCTGAGTAGCGCGCTGACGCGCTTTGCCCCGCGGTGACCTTCTTTGGTCAGGTGCTTGAGGCGATAACGATTGAGGCTGAGGATGCCGGTTTCCGAGCTGGAAAAGAACGCTGAGCAGAGCAGCAGAAAGATCAGCAGGCCGAACAGGAAGCCGGGGTGTGCGTTTTCCACGGAAGGGGTCTCAGATATGCAGGATAAATTCGCGAACCAGCTTGCTGCCGAAGTAGGCCAGCATCAGCAGGCAGAAGCCCGCCAGGGTCCAGCGAATGGCTTTGTGGCCACGCCAGCCGAGTTGGTGGCGGCCCCACAACAGCACGGCAAATACCACCCAGGCAAAGCACGAGAGGATGGTTTTATGCGCCAGGTGCTGGGCAAACAGATCGCTGATAAACAGCGCGCCAGATAGCAGCGAAAGCGACAGCAGCGCCCAGCCGGCCCAGAGAAAGCCAAACAGCAGGCTTTCCATGGTTTGCAGGGGTGGGAAGTTCTTGATCAGCCCCGATGGGTGCTTGTGCTTGAGCTGATGGTCCTGCAGCAGCAGGAGCAGCGACTGGAACACCGCAATCGTCAGCATGCCGTAGGCGGTGATCGACAGCAGGATATGCGCCAGGATGCCGGGCGCTTCATCAATGACCTGGGTCGTGCCACTGGGCATAAATTCGGCGAGCAGCACGGTGATAAAGCCCAGGGGGAACAGCAGCAACAGCAGGTTTTCCACCGGGATGCGCGTGCAGGCCAGCAGCGTCAGCAGAATTACGGCAGCAGCAATCAGGCTGGCGGCCTTGAAGAAGTCCAGCGACAAACCGCTGGCATCGAACATCTGCAGAAACAGGCTGCTGCCGTGCAGCAGCAGTGCCAGTGTGCCGAGTGCAATCAGCAGGCGCTTGTTGGACGTGCTGCGCTGTTGCAGGCGCAGGCCTTGATAGAGTGCGGCTCCCGCATAGAGGCAGGCAGCGGCGAGGCTGGGTAGCAGAGGGTGCATAAATCCTTGTCAGGCAAACCCGAAAGGCGGCCAGTGTGGCATACAACCCGTGCGCCACGAAAGCGTCTGGGCAGTCGTCGGCTCAGGCTCGCTCAGCCAGCCATGACTTGGCGCAGCCGACAAAGATACGTCAACAGCGGCTTGAGTCTTGGTTATAATCCGCCACCTGTTACAAGCCCACCCTCGGCTCGGTAGAGCCTGAAAGGAACGCGCATGTTCGAAAATTTGACTGACCGCCTCTCGCAGACCCTGCGAAATGTCACTGGCAAAGCCAAGCTGAGCGAAGACAACATCAAGGACACCTTGCGTGAAGTGCGCATGGCCTTGCTTGAGGCTGACGTTGCCCTGCCGGTGGTCAAGGACTTCGTTAATAAGGTCAAGGATCGCGCGGTCGGCACCGAAGTCTCGAAGAGCCTGACCCCGGGCCAGGCATTCGTGAAGATTGTCCGCGCCGAACTCGAAGAGCTGATGGGCGCGGCCAACGAAGACCTCGCACTGAATGCGGTGCCACCTGCCGTGGTGCTGATGGCCGGTCTGCAAGGGGCGGGTAAGACCACTACCGTCGGCAAGCTTGCGCGCTTTCTTAAAGAGCGCAAGAAGAAGACCGTGATGGTGGTGTCGGCCGACGTTTACCGTCCGGCGGCGATCAAACAGCTGGAAACCCTGGCGGGTGATATTTGCGTGACCTTCTTCCCCTCCGATCTCAGCCAGAAGCCGGTGGATATTGCCGAGGCAGCGATCAAGGAAGCCAAACTCAAGTTTATTGATGTAGTAATCGTCGATACCGCCGGTCGTCTGGCTATCGATGCCGAGATGATGGCGGAGATCCAGGCGCTGCACGCAGCGATCAAGCCGGTGGAAACCCTGTTCGTGGTCGACGCCATGACCGGTCAGGACGCTGCCAATACCGCCAAGGCTTTTAATGATGCGCTGCCGTTGACCGGCGTGGTGCTGACCAAGGTCGACGGTGATGCGCGCGGCGGTGCGGCGTTGTCGGTGCGGGCGATTACCGGCAAGCCGATCAAGTTTATCGGTATGGGTGAGAAGACCGAAGCGCTTGAGCCTTTCCACCCGGACCGGATTGCCTCGCGCATTCTCGGCATGGGCGACGTACTCAGTCTGATCGAGCAGGCCGAGCAGACCCTGGATCGCGAGAAAGCCGAGAAACTCACCAAAAAGCTGAAGAAGGGCAAGGGCTTCGACCTCGAAGACTTCCGTGATCAGTTGCAACAAATGAAGAACATGGGCGGCCTTGGCGGCCTGATGGACAAGCTGCCGCAGATGGGCGGCGTCAATCTGGCGCAGATGGGCAATGCTCAAGGCGCGGCCGAGAAGCAGTTCAAGCAGATGGAGGCGATCATCAACTCGATGACCCCTCAGGAGCGCCGCGATCCGGAAATCATCAGCGGCTCGCGCAAGCGCCGCATCGCCATGGGTTCCGGTACCCAGGTGCAGGATATTGGTCGTCTGATCAAGCAGCACAAGCAGATGCAGAAGATGATGAAGAAATTCACTGCCAAAGGCGGTATGGCCAAGATGATGCGCGGCATGGGCGGGATGATGCCGGGCGGTCTGCCGAAAATGTAAGGAATCCGCGTCGGCAGCAATGTCGGCGCAAACCCCGCTGAGTTGGCGGGTGTTTACAGTAAACCCGCCTTTCGCGGGAGCTGATTGGCCGGTTTGGACCGCGGCCCTCTGGCAAATCTTGCTTGCACGGCCTCATGTGCCTGAAAAAGCCATTTGCAAAAATCCGGATATTCCTTAGAATATGCGGCCTTTCGGGCACCCATGCCCGCTGTGCATTTAGATTTGCAGCACCGACTACAGGAACTATGTTCACATGCTAACGATTCGTCTTGCCCTTGGCGGCTCCAAAAAGCGCCCGTTCTACAAAATCAACGTGACCGACAGCCGTAACCCACGCGACGGTTCGCATAAAGAAGAAATCGGTTTCTTCAACCCGATCGCTCGTGGTCAGGAAGTTCGTCTGTCCGTGAAGCAAGATCGCCTGGCCCATTGGCTGAGCGTTGGCGCACAGCCTTCTGATCGTGTTGCTCAGTTGTTGAAGGACGCTGCTAAGGCTGCGGCCTAAGCAATATGAGCGCGACGCCTGTTTCTACCGATGATTTGATCGTTATCGGCAAGATCTACTCTGTACATGGCGTTCGCGGTGAAGTGAAGGTGTATTCCTTTACTGACCCTGTTGCAAACCTGTTGCAGTACAAGTCCTGGACGCTTAGGCGTGAAGGCAGTGTCAAACAGGTAGAGCTGGTCAGCGGACGCGGGAGTGATAAGTTCCTGGTCGCGAAGCTTAAGGGTCTTGATGATCGTGAAGAAGCGCGTCTTCTCGCCGGTTATGAGATCTGTGTGCCGCGCAACCTGTTCCCTGAATTGGCTGACGGCGAGTACTACTGGTACCAGTTGGAAGGTCTCAAGGTTATTGATCAGGCAGGGCAATTGCTCGGCAAGATTGATCACCTGCTAGAAACCGGTGCCAACGATGTGATGGTGGTCAAACCCTGCACCGACAGTCTGGATGATCGTGAACGCCTGTTGCCCTATACCGAGCAATGCGTGTTGTCGATTGATCTGAGTGCTGGCGAAATGCGGGTCGACTGGGATGCGGACTTCTAAGCCTGATGCCAAATCTGCGCGTTGAAGTCATTACGCTGTTCCCGGAAATGTTTGCCGCTATCAGCGAATACGGCATTACCAGCCGAGCGGTGAAGCAGGGTTTGTTGCAATTGACCTGCTGGAACCCGCGTAGCTACACCACAGACCGTCACCACACCGTGGATGATCGGCCTTTTGGCGGTGGCCCAGGCATGGTGATGAAGATCAAGCCGCTTGAAGATGCTTTGCTTGAAGCGAAGCAAGCTGCAGGTGGTGCGGCCAAGGTGATTTACCTGTCGCCGCAAGGTCGCCAGCTGACGCAGTCAGCAGTACGCGAACTGGTCAATGAGGATGCGTTAATCCTGATTGCCGGCCGCTACGAAGGCATTGATGAGCGCTTTATTGAGGCGCATGTCGATGAAGAATGGTCGATTGGGGACTACGTCCTGTCCGGCGGTGAGCTGCCGGCCATGGTGCTGATCGACGCGGTAACGCGCCTTTTGCCTGGTGCATTGGGTCATGCAGATTCGGCCGAGGAAGACTCCTTTACGGATGGCTTGCTCGACTGCCCGCACTACACCCGCCCGGAGGTGTATGCGGATAAACGTGTTCCCGACGTGTTGCTTAGTGGCAACCACGAACACATCCGGCGCTGGCGTTTGCAGCAGTCCCTTGGTCGGACCTACGAACGACGCGCCGATCTTCTGGAAAGCCGCTCGCTTTCTGGAGAAGAGAAGAAGCTGCTGGAGGAATACGTCCGCCAGCGGGACGATAGTTAATGTATCGATGACCGGCCGAGGCCTGTCTTAGGAGCGCAGCATGACCAACAAGATTATTCAGCAGCTCGAAGCTGAGCAGATGGGCAAAGAGATCCCGACTTTCGCACCGGGTGACACCATTGTTGTCCAGGTTAAAGTGAAAGAAGGCGACCGTCAGCGTCTGCAGGCGTTCGAAGGCGTGGTAATCGCCAAGCGTAACCGTGGTCTGAACAGTGCTTTCACTGTTCGTAAGATCTCCAACGGTGTTGGCGTTGAGCGTACTTTCCAGACCTACAGCCCGCTGGTTGACAGCCTGGCCGTTAAGCGTCGCGGTGACGTACGTAAAGCCAAGCTGTACTACCTGCGTGACCTGTCCGGTAAGGCAGCACGTATCAAGGAAAAACTGGGCTAAGTCTCGGCTTTCCAATAAAAAAGCAGCCTTCGGGCTGCTTTTTTCGTTTCTGCGTTTCGATTATCGGGTGCGGTTAACGAAGGCTGATCTTCAGCGAGGCTTGCGACAGGTCGATGTCATGCAGGCTCAAGCTGCCCATGCTCTGACCCTGGGGCGCGCCTGCGACGCGGATATTGTCGAAGCGCAGCTCGCCAATCGAGCTGGGCAGGCGCACGTTCACCGAGCCGTCAGCGTTGATCACCGAGGTCAATTTGCTGGTGTCGTACTGCACATCCTTCATCGAGGTTTCCGCCTCAAGGCTGCTTAGCACTGGCATCACCAGTTTGCTCAGTTGGCCGACGGTGCCCAGGCCATCACCGCTGCCGGCTTGGAGAAACAGGCCTTGCAGCACATCATCCAGGCCTTGGGCGCTGACATTGCTCAATTCCATGTCGCTCAGGGGGCGCAGGCCGCGCGGCGTTTGTTCCTGGCTGATGGCGTTGGGCGCGTTTTTCGGGGCGTCGGCGCTGGCGATCTGGAAGGGGCTGAGCAGCGCGGCAACCAGGGTGGCGGCCAGGCGCAGGTTGTTCTGTTTGCTGAGGGCCTTTTTCAGCTGGCGTTCGGTTAGCCAGCCTTGCTCGATCAGTGTCTCGCCCAGGCGTTTGTGGTTGGTGAGTTGCAGTTGAATGGCAGCATCCAGCTGGCCGCGGTTAATCAGTCCTTTGCTGATCAGAATCTGACCAAGACGTGAATGCTGTTGGCTGGACATGCGTGGGCACCGTTGTGCTGTAGTGGCGTGATGCAATCATGGTCTGCAAATTGCGGTCTGTCACCCTCCCAAAGATAGGGTGACTGGAGCTTTCTTCGCTGGTTTAGCCGCCGTTGGTCGGAGCGCTTAGCGCTGGCCCATGGCGCTGCGCTCGTAGACACTGGCGGGCATATCGTTTGAGGTTTCTTGATGGCAGCTATCGATCATCCGCTGATTGACCGTTTTCTTGAGTCGTTGTGGTTGGAAAAGGGCCTGTCCGTGCACACCCAGGCTGCGTATCGCAGCGACCTTGCGCTGTTCAATGGCTGGCTGCAGGTGCGTGATGTGCAGCTGGCGGATGCTGGGCGTGAGCTGATACTCGATCACCTGGCCTGGCGCCTGAATGAAGGCTACAAGGCGCGCTCGACCGCGCGCCTGCTCTCGGGCTTGCGTGGTTTCTACCGGTTTCTTCTGCGTGAACAGCTGATCAGTCGTGACCCGACCCTGCAGGTGGATTTGCCGCAGCTGGGGCGGCCGCTGCCCAAGTCGCTGTCCGAAGCCGATGTCGAGGCCTTGCTGGCCGCTCCCGAGCTGGATGACCCGATTGGTCTGCGCGACCGGGCGATGCTTGAGGTGCTGTATGCCTGTGGTCTTCGCGTCAGCGAGTTGATTGGCTTGACGCTTGAGCAGGTCAATCTGCGCCAGGGTGTGCTGCGCGTCTTCGGCAAGGGCAGCAAGGAGCGTCTGGTGCCGCTGGGTGAAGAGGCGATTGCCTGGATCGAGCGCTACAGCAAGGAGGCGCGGCCGTTTCTGCTGGATGGCAAGCCCAGCGATGTGTTGTTTCCCAGCCTGCGTGGCGAGCAGATGACTCGGCAAACCTTCTGGTATCGCATCAAGCATCAGGCCAAGGTGGCGGGGATTGCCAAGAGCCTGTCGCCGCATACCCTGCGCCATGCCTTTGCCACGCACCTGCTCAATCACGGCGCCGATTTGCGCGTGGTGCAGATGCTGTTGGGGCACAGCGATCTGTCGACCACGCAGATCTACACCCATGTTGCCCGCGCGCGGCTGCAGGAGTTGCATGCGCAGCACCACCCGCGAGGCTGAGAGCGCCGTCCAGCCTGCGATGGTCGGTCTCTGTGGGCTTCTATGGTAGGCTGCGTGCATCTTTTGTTGGGTCGTCTTCTGTCGGGAGTTTGTATGCGTTTTAACCGCATTGTTGTTGCATTGGCCTTGGGTCTGGCCAGCAGCGTGGGCGTTGCCGCCGATGCCGATCAGGCCATCCGCAATAGCCTCAAAGCTATCGATCCGGCTCTGCCGATTGAGGCAATTGCCGAAAGTCCGATGCCTGGCGTTTATCAGGTCGAGCTGGCCGGTGGTCGGCAGCTGTACACCAGCGCCGACGGCCAGTTCCTGCTGCAGGGTTACCTGTTTCAGGTCAGGGACGGCAAGCCGGTGAACCTCACCGAGGCCGCTGAGAGCAAGGGCGTGGTCAAGTTGCTGGATGCCATTCCTGCCGCGGAAATGGTGGTGTTTGCGCCCAAGCAGCCGAAAACCCATATCACCGTATTTACCGACACCGATTGCGGTTATTGCCAGAAGCTGCACAGCGAAGTGCCTGAGCTCAATCGTCTCGGCGTTGAGGTGCGTTACCTGGCCTTCCCGCGCCAGGGCCTGGAAAGTGCTGCGGCCAAAGAGCTGTCGAATGTCTGGTGTGCCAAGGACCAACAGGACGCCATGAACCGCGCAAAAAGCCGCCAGGGCGTGGCAGATGCGCAGTGCAACAGCCCGGTTGCCAAGCAGTACGCGCTGGGGCAGATGATCGGGGTTAGCGGTACGCCGGCCATCGTCTTGGCCAATGGCAAGATCATTCCCGGCTATCAACCAGCACCGCAGCTGGCGAAAATAGCCCTGGAATCCAAGTGATCTGAGGCGCGCGCCTGATTGACTAATAAACAGCCGCTTCGTATGGTGCGGCTCTTTTTCTACGGCCGGGGCTTGCTCCGGCCGTTTTACGCAGTGCAGATGGGGAGTTCAGTGTGAAACCGGTGAAAGTAGGCATCTGTGGGCTGGGTACCGTCGGTGGCGGTACGTTGAATGTACTCAAGCGAAATGCCGAGGAAATTACCCGGCGCGCAGGGCGTGGTATTGAAGTTGCCCAGATTGCCATTCGCTCGCCCAAGCCGCAGTACGACACCACCGGTATTAGCCTGACCAGCGATGTGTTTGAGCTGGTGAACAACCCTGAGATCGATATCGTTATCGAGCTGATCGGCGGTTACACCCTGGCCAAGGAGCTGGTGCTCAAGGCCATCGAAAATGGCAAGCACGTGGTCACCGCCAACAAGGCGCTGATCGCCGTGCACGGCAATGAAATCTTTGCCAAAGCGCGTGAAAAGGGCGTGATTGTCGCCTTCGAAGCCGCTGTTGCGGGCGGTATCCCGGTGATCAAGGCGATTCGCGAAGGCCTGGCAGCCAACCGTATCAACTGGCTGGCCGGGATCATCAACGGTACTGGCAACTTTATCCTCAGTGAAATGCGCGAGAAGGGTCGCACCTTTGACGACGTGCTGGCCGAAGCGCAGGCGCTGGGTTATGCCGAAGCTGATCCGACCTTCGACGTCGAAGGCATCGACGCCGCGCACAAGCTGACCATCCTGGCGTCTATCGCCTTTGGTATTCCACTGCAGTTCGACAAGGCCTATACCGAAGGCATCACCAAGTTGACGAGTGCTGACGTGAACTACGCAGAAGCGCTTGGTTATCGCATCAAGCATCTCGGCGTTGCCCGCCGCACGGATGCCGGTATCGAGCTGCGCGTACACCCGACGCTGATCCCTGCTGATCGCCTGATCGCTAACGTTAATGGCGTGATGAATGCGGTCATGGTCAATGGCGACGCTGCTGGCAGCACGCTGTTCTACGGTGCTGGCGCCGGCATGGAACCGACCGCTTCCTCGGTTATTGCTGACCTGGTTGACGTGGTGCGTGCGTTGACAGCCGATCCGACCAACCGCGTGCCGCATCTGGCCTTCCAGCCAGACTCGCTGTCCGATCACCCGATTCTGCCGATCGAAGCCTGTGAGAGTGCCTACTACTTGCGCATCCAGGCCAAGGATCACCCGGGTGTACTGGCTCAGGTGGCGAGCATTCTGTCGGCGCGCGGGATCAATATCGAGTCGATCATGCAGAAGGAAGTCGAGGAGCAGGACGGCCTGGTGCCGATGATCCTGGTCACTCATCGCGTGGTCGAAGCGCAGATCAATGAGGCGATCAGTGCCCTTGAGGCGCTCGAAGATGTGGTTGGCAGCGTTGTGCGTATCCGCGTCGAGCAGTTGAACTAATCAGCCTATGGCCGCAGGCAGCTGCGGCTTTTAAAGATTCAACCGAAGGTTTGCCCCTATGCGCTATATCAGTACCCGTGGCCAGGCACCGGCCCTGAATTTCGAAGATGTGCTGCTCGCTGGCCTGGCCAGTGATGGCGGCCTCTATGTGCCGGAAAACCTGCCGCGCTTTACCCAGGAAGAAATCGCCTCCTGGGCTGGTCTGCCGTACCACGAGCTGGCCTTCCGGGTGATGCGCCCGTTTGTCACCGGCAGCATTCCGGATGCCGACTTCAAAAAGATTCTTGAGGAAACCTACGCGGCCGGCTCAGGTGGTGTGTTTGCTCATAGCGCCGTGGCGCCGCTGCGTCAGCTAAACGGCAACGAGTGGGTGTTGGAACTGTTCCACGGCCCAACCCTGGCCTTCAAGGACTTCGCCCTGCAGTTGCTCGGTCGCCTGCTTGACTACGTGCTGGCCAAGCGCAACGAGCGCGTGGTGATCATGGGCGCGACTTCCGGTGATACCGGTTCGGCGGCCATCGAAGGCTGCAAGGCCTGCGACAACGTCGACATCTTTATCATGCACCCGCACAACCGTGTGTCCGAGGTGCAGCGCCGGCAGATGACCACCATCCTCGGCGACAACATCCATAACATCGCCATTGAAGGCAACTTCGATGACTGCCAGGAAATGGTCAAGGACAGCTTCGCTGATCAGGGCTTCCTCAAGGGCACGCGTCTGGTGGCGGTCAATTCGATCAACTGGGCGCGGATCATGGCCCAGATCGTTTACTACTTTCACGCCGCCCTGCAGCTCGGCGGCCCGGCGCGCTCCATCGCGTTCTCGGTGCCGACCGGCAACTTCGGCGATATTTTCGCTGGTTACCTGGCGCGCAATATGGGCCTGCCGATCAGCCAGCTGATCGTCGCGACCAACCGCAACGACATCCTGCACCGCTTTATGAGCGGTAATCAGTACGTGAAGGACACCCTGCACCCGACCCTGTCGCCGTCCATGGACATCATGGTCTCGTCGAACTTCGAGCGCCTGCTGTTTGACCTGCACGGTCGCAACGGCGCGGCGATTGCCGAGTTGATGGCCACCTTCAAGCAGGGCGGCGGCTTCAGCGTTGATCAGGATCGTTGGACCGAAGCACGCAAGCTGTTCGACTCCCTCGCCGTGGATGATGCGCAGACCTGCGAAACCATCACCGAGGTGTTCAACGAGTGCGGTGAGCTGCTCGACCCGCATACCGCGATTGGCGTGCGTGCCGCCCGTGAATGCCGTCGTAGCCTGGCGACGCCGATGGTGATTCTCGGCACCGCGCACCCGGTGAAATTCCCGGAAGCCGTTGAGAGGGCAGGTGTTGGTCAGGCGCCTGCCTTGCCGGCGCACCTGGCGGATCTGTTCGAGCGTGAAGAGCGCTGCACGGTACTGGCCAATGATCTGAAAACCGTACAGAGCTTTGTGGCTCAGCACGGCAATCGCGGCAAGCCGCTGTAAGACTGGCGCTGGTCAATAAAGCCGGTACCCGCAAGGGGCCGGCTTTTTTTGTGGCTATGCTCTGGGAAGGTTGCTGGAGCGGGGTGTGTGATGGCTGAGTTTGATCAGGATTTACCAGTGGAGGTGGTGGCGGCACTTGAGCGCGGGCAGAAAATCGAGGCGATCAAACTGTTGCGTGAGCTCAGGGGGATGGGTTTGAAAGAGGCCAAGGATGCCGTGGATGGTTACACATCTGAGCGACGGGCGGGTGGTGTATCGGTGGTGCAGTCTGGTGGGCATGGCGGTATCTTCTGGTTGTTGGGTTTGCTCGTGCTGGGTGCTGCAGTTGCCTGGTGGTTTGGCGCGTTTTAGCGGCAGTGTGTTGTGCAGTAGAGGTAGTCGGGTGAAGTGGTTGATCAAGGTGGTTGTGTTGCTGTGCGGTGTCCATTTCCAGGCCGGCGTTTATGCCGCCACCTTTGAAGTTGGTTTTTATAACTACCCGCCGATGATGATCGAGCAGGGTAAGACCGGTATCTATCAGGATATCTTCGATGAGCTGGGTAAGCTGACGGGCGACACCTTCAGCGTGCAGTACTACCCCTATCCACGCCTTGGTCTGCTGTTCAATGGCGGGCAGCTGGATATCGAGCCGGGTGTTTATCCGGGGTGGGTGCAGGGGCAATCGACGCCTGGGGTGTTTTCGGTGCCGTTTGGCAAGGTTGTCGATGTCATGGTGTTTGCTCCGGGCAAGGCTTTCCCGGTGTCGCGGCCTGAGGATTTGCGCGGCAAGTCAGTGGGGTTGGTGCGGGGCTATGCCTACCCTGACCTGCGTGCGTTGATCGAGGCGGGGCAGCTTGATCGGCGCAATGCGCTGAATGAAGCGCAGTTGCTGGAAATGTTGGCGAAATCGCGGTTCGATCAAATTGTGGTCAACAAGGCGATTGCCCAATACAGCCTGGTCAAGAATCCGGAGTACCGTCACCTCGAAATCGGCGATGTAATGAGCTCTTTCGATGTCAGCATGCGCATTCATCCACGCCACGAAGCCTGGTTGGATAAGCTCGATGCGGCCATTCTGATGCTCAAGCGGCGCGGGGTTATTGAGGGGATCTACGCCAAATATGGCGTTCACCTTTAGCAGGAGTGGTTGATCAGATGGCGCCCTCGCTGCGCAATTGGGCGATCTGTTCACCGCTGTAGCCCAGCCCGCTCAGCACCTGTTCATTGTGCTCGCCCAGCTCCGGGCCGACCCAATTTACCTCCCCCGGTGTATCGCTCAGTTTGGGCACGATACCGGGCATCTTGAAGGCTTTGCCGTCTGGCAGCTTGGCCGACAGAAGCATTTCTCGGGCGAGAAATTGCGGGTCATGGAACATGTCCTCGGCGCTGAAAATGCGGCTGGCAGGCACCTCGGCCTGGTTCAGTGTATCGAGCACCTGCTGCAGCGGCAGCGAGCCGACCCAGCGATCAATCACACCATACAGTTCGTCGCGACGCGCATCACGGCCGTCATTGCTGGCCAAGGTCGCGTCGTCGGCCAGGTCCTGGCGGCCGATGGCCTGCATAAAGCGCTTGAAGATCGCATCACCGTTGGCGCCGATCTGAATATGCTTGCCGTCGCTGCTGGTGTGAATCGAGGAGGGGGTGATGCCGGGCATGATGTTGCCAGTGCGCTCGCGGATAAAACCGAACACATCGAACTCCGGCACCATGGACTCCATCATGGCGAAGATCGCCTCATACAGCGCCACGTCGACCACCTGGCCGCTGCCACCGTTGACCTCACGATGACGCAGCGCCATCAGCGCGCCGATCACGCCCCACAGCGCAGCAATCGAGTCGCCAATGCTGATGCCGGTGCGCACCGGCGGGCGGTCTTCGAAGCCGGTGATATAACGCAGTCCGCCCATGGACTCGCCCACCGCACCGAAACCTGGCTGATCCTTCATGGGACCTGTTTGACCGAAGCCGGACAGGCGCACCATCACCAGCTTGGGGTTAAGCGCATGCAATACATCCCAGCCCAGGCCGAGTTTCTCCAGCACGCCGGGGCGGAAGTTCTCAATAAGGATGTCGGCCTCGCTGAGCAGCTTCTTCAGCACCTCGCGCCCGGCCTCGTGCTTGAGGTTGAGGGTGATTGACTGCTTGTTGCGCGCCTGCACAAACCACCACAGCGAGGTACCCTCATACAGCTTGCGCCACTTGCGCAGCGGGTCGCCGCCATCCGGTGACTCGACCTTGATCACCTCGGCGCCAAACTCCGCGCAGATGCGCGAGGCAAACGGGCCGGCGATCAGGGTGCCGAGTTCGATCACTTTCAGGCCGGCGAGGGGTTTGTTGGCTGTGCTCATAAAGGCTTCCGTTGGGCGTTAGGCTGGCCAAGGCTATTCGATTGTGAGGTGCTGCGTCATATTTCAATGCTCGCTATCGGCCGCTGCGGCTGCGATGGGGTTGGCAGATTTAGCTGTTTAGTTGGCAGCTGATATGACGTTAAATTGCTGCCACGAACGGATGCTCGGTATTGCTGGCCCTGGATGGTTCCCCTCCTGCGACTTTTCCCTGTGTGGTCTCTGTGGCGCTGCTTTTGAGCGGCTCGCTTTTACTTGACTGAAAATCAACAAACATACGTTTTAAAATATTACATGTGATGTGTTGATTCATTACATGTGTAGGTCTAGTCTGCGTCCATGGAAAGCAAATCATCAGCCCACTACCAGCGTCTTTTTCGTCAACGTCTGCGCGAGCAGGGATTGGTGAAAAAAGAGGTCTGGATACTGCCAGAGCATGCCCCGCTGCTTATGGCGTTCGAGCGGAAACTTCGCCAGCCGCACTCAGTAAAGCTGGCTTCAATGGAAAAGGAGGAGGGTATGAGCATGCCGCAGGTTTGGACTGCACAGGCTTTATACGATGCACTGTCGGCTGTTGAGCTATTCAAGGGCGGGCAGGCGAGCATCGAGCTGATTCAGAGCTCTGATGCCAGCTTGCACGTGACCATGCACGACTATGGCGATCTGCCGTTGTTTGTCGCCGTATTTGGCGAACAGATCGTGGTCGAGGGCCTGCTTTGGCCTGCCGCCGATGTGCGCGACAGTGCGGCGTTCAACGAGCAGGTGCTGCGTACCCACAAGCTGTTTCCACTGTCGTCTATCGGTCTGGAAACCCTGCCGGACGGTCAGCCTTGCTACACCATGTTTGGTGCGCTGAGCTCGGCGTCGACATTGACCGATGTGGTATTCGAGATCGAATTGCTGGCCGACAACGTGATCAAGGCCACCGAAGCCTATGAAGGCTTCCTCAAAGCCGACGCTAAGGAGTGATGCTATGAACGTCTGGAGCAAATTGCTGACGGCGCTGCGTGGCGGCGCCAATGAAGTGGGTGAGGCTGTGGTTGACGGTCAGGCGCTGCGTATTCTCGATCAGGAGATTCGCGATGCCGATCTAGAGCTGCGCAAGTCCAAGGAAGCCTTGGCCGAAATTATGGCCAAACAGAAACTGGCCAGTGATCGACTGGGCAAGAGCACGGCGAAGATCGCCGAGTATGAGCAGTACGCGCTCAAGGCTCTGGATGCAGGCAATGAAACCCTGGCCAAGGAAGTCGCCGAGAAGATCGCCAACCTGGAAACCGAACAGGCCAGCGACCGTGAACAGGCCGATGGTTTTGCGGCCAGCGTGGCGCAGTTGCGCAAGGCCGTGACTCAGGCGGAAGGGCATATCAAGCGCCTGAAACAACAGGTCGATACGGTCAAGGCCACGGAAAGCGTGCAAAAAGCGCAGATGGCAGTGGCGCAGCGCTATGGCGGCTCGCAGGCCAAGTTGCATACCGCCGTCGAATCGTTGGAGCGCATCAAGCTCAAGCAGGCCGAGCGTGCAGCCATGATGGAAGCCAATGCAGAGCTGGCCGCCACCAGCGCACCGGATGACGCCCTGGAGGTCAAACTGCGAGCTGCCGGTATCGTGCCGGATAACGCCAGTGCTGACAGCGTGCTGGCACGTCTGAAGAGTAAGGCCAAGCCAGAAGCCTAAACGGCCAATGCGGGGGCTGCGGCTCCCGCTTCTTCGACTAGCAGGATGTAAAGAAGATGGAGCTATTTATACAGACCGCGCTGTCGTTCCCCGTGGTGCTGCTCAGTTTTGCACTCTGCGTGGCGATTCTGTATTGGCTGGTCGCCGCCATGGGGATTGTCGATGTCGATCTGTTGGATATCGAAGTCGACTCGTCGCTGGAAAACCACGCGTTGCAGCCCGAAGGCCTGGCCGGTTTGTTACTCAAGCTGGGTCTCAATGGCGTGCCGGTGACGTTGATTCTCACCTTGCTGTTCTTTTTTGCCTGGTTCCTCTGCTATTTCGCCGAGCTGTTCTTGTTGCGCTTTCTGCCTTTGGGCATTTTGCGTTACCCCCTGGGTTTGCTGCTGATCGCCGCTGCGTTGGTCGCCGTGGTGCCCGTGGTGAGCCTGTTGGTGCGGCCGTTGCGTCCGCTGTTTCTCAAGCTGGAAACCACCACCAGCAAGTCCGTGCTCGGGCAGGTGGCCATCGTGCGCAGTGGGCGGGTAACCGCCGCTCAGGGTGAGGCGACGCTTGAGGATGGTGGCGCTGGGCTGATTCTGCGTGTACGTGCCGATGAGGCACAGGGATTCAAACGTGGCGACCGTGTGGTGTTGCTGGAGTACCTGGAGGCCGAACACGCCTATCGGGTAATTACCGAAGACGAGTTCAAGGGCATCTAGCCCGTTTATCAAAGGAGATTGATTGTAATGAGCCTCGAGCTGCTAATGCCTTTTCTGACCGGTGTAGGTCTGTTTTTCCTGGTTATTTTTGGCTTTTTCGTCCTGTTCAAAGCCTTCTATATCAAGGTGCCGCAGGGCACTGCGCTGATCGTCAACGACATGTCGTCGACGCCCAAGGTGCATTTCACCGGTGCCCTGGTATACCCGGTGATCAACCTCAAGGAGTTTATGAAGATCTCCTTGATCACTCTGGAGGTTGACCGCCGCGCCAAAGACGGGCTGATCTGCCGCGACAATATGCGCGCCGACATCACCGTGGCCTTCTATCTGCGGGTTAACGAGACCCAGCAGGACGTGCTCAAAGTGGCCAAGGCCATCGGCGTGGAGCGCGCGTCTGACCGTTCAGCGGTCAATGAGCTGTTCAACGCCAAGTTCTCCGAAGCGCTGAAGACCGTTGGTAAGCAGTTCGATTTCGTCCAGCTGTTCGAGAACCGCCAGGATTTCCGCGACCGTATCGTCGAGGTGATCGGCAACGACCTTAACGGCTATGTGCTGGAAGACGTGGCCATCGATTATTTGGAGCAAACCTCCAAGGCGTCGCTGGACCCCAGCAATATTCTCGATGCCCAGGGCATCCGCAAGATCACCGAGCTGACCGCCGCACAGAACGTCATCACCAACGAGCTGGAGCGCAACGAAGAGCTGGCGATCAAGAAAAAGAACGTTGAAACCCGTGAGGCCACGCTGTCCCTGGAACGCCAGGAAGCCGATGCGGTTGCTCGGCAGAAGCGCGAGATCGAAACCATCCGCGCCCGCGAGCAGGCCGAAACCCTCAAGGTGCAGGAAGAAGAGCGCCTGAAGTCCGAGCAAGCACGCATCCACACCCAGCAGGAGCTGGATATTCGCGCCGAGAACCATCAGCGCGAAGTCGAAGTAGCGCAGCAGAACCGCCAGCGTGCGGTGGTGATCGAGGTGGAAAAAGTCACCCGCGCCAAGGACCTGGAAATCGTCTCCCGCGAGCGCGAAGTCGAGCTGCAGCGCATTGAGAAAGAAAAAGCCCTGGAAGTCGAGCGCAAGAATATCGCCGGGGTGATCCGCGAGCGCGTCGCGGTCGAGAAGACCGTGGCCCAGGAAGAAGAGCGCATCAAGGAGGTGCGTGAAGTGTCCGAAGCAGATCGGAACAAGCAGGTCATGGTGCTCAATGCCCAGGCCGAAGCCGAGCAGGAGCTGGTGCGCCAGGTCAAACAGGCCGAAGCCGACGAAACCCGTTCCCAGCACAAGGCCGTAGAAATCAACAACCTGGCTCAGGCCGAGTTGGAGGCCGCGGCCAAGCAGGCCGAAGCCAAGAAGAAAATGGCCGAAGGTATCGAGGCCGAGCGCGCCGCGCCTGGCCTGGCCGATGCGCGGGTGCGTGAAGTCACCGCCGCAGCTAAGGAGAAGGAAGGCCTGGCCGAAGCCCGCGTGCATGCTGAGCAGCTGATTGCCGAAGCCAAGGGCGACCAGGAGAAAGGCCTGGCCGAGGCGCGGGTGACCGAAGCCAAAGCTGCCGCCAAGGAAAAAGACGGCCTGGCCGACGCCAAGGTACTGGAAGAGAAACTCGGTGCTCAGGCGCGCGGCGAAGAACAGCTCGGCGCGGCCAAGGCCAAAGCCACCCAGGACCTGGGTATGGCCGAAGCCCATGTGCTGCTGGAACGTTTGAATGCCGAGGCCGAAGGTCTGGGCAAGAAGTTCGGTGCTCTCGATGCACTCAGCGACAACGCGCGTCAGCACGAGGAGTTCCGCATGCAGCTGGAGGCGAACTTCGACGAAGCCATGGCTGCCATCGCCGCCAACAAGGAAATCGCCAAGGATCAGGCCGAAGTGCTCTCGGCGGCGCTGTCCAAGGCGAAGATCGAGATCGTCGGCGGCGAAGGCGACTTCTTCAACTCCTTCGCCAAGTCGCTGTCGGTGGGCAAAGCCATCGAAGGCGTGGTCGGCAAGAGCCCGGTGGTGCAGGACGTGTTGGCCCGTCTGTTGGCTGGTAAGGCCGCGGCGCCTGCGGTTGCCCCGGTGCCCGCAGCGCCGAGCAGCACCGGTAATGGTGCCAGCGATATATAAGCCGCTGCCTCAATGCCCGCTTCCATATGCGGAGGCGGGCATTGAGCGACTAGAACCAAGGCGCGGTATCGAGTGCTCTTTGTAGGAGCCAGCTTGCTGGCGATTCGGCGTTCCGGCGATCCGGTTGTCAGATCGCCAGCAAGCTGGCTCCTACGACCTAGATACCCCGGACCATGACCGCCAAGACGCCGCAGATTCAGGATGACCACGATGTCGGACCCGCAAGCCTCCACCCAACCACAGGATGTATTGGACAAGGCCGTCGCCGAAGGCGGTGCCTACGAGGTGCTGCACAAGCGCCTGCAGGAGCAAGGCCTGCGCCTGCGCCAGACCACCGAGGCGCTGAACGCTCAGCGTTTGCAGGAGTTCGGCAGCAGCCAGATGGAAGTGGTTGGGCGGGTGCGTATCCGCACCGAGAACAACTGCACGGCCCGCGATATCGTCCAGGTCGGCGAGAACCTGCTGTTCGGCTACAACGTGTTCCTCGGCCTGAAAAAGGAAACCCGCGTCGAGGACGTGTTCTCCCTGTATCGCCTGAGCGAGCAGGACGAAGGCTATGAAGCCGAGAGCGTGGCGCTGGCCGACAGCTTTCTCGGCCAGAGCAGCTTCGTTAACGACTTCAATGAGCTTTACACCTATTACAAGAACACCCGCTTGCTGCAACTGCTGGTGCGCGACGGCAAGCTGCTGGCCAGCTTTCAGATCGGTGAGCGGATCAGTGATATCCGGGTGTTCCGCTGGTCGATCTCCCTCGACGGCAAAGAAGTTCGCTATATCGATAACCGCGGCGAGCGCGATATAGCGCTGCCTGAGCCGTTCGATTTCGAATGGCAAAAGACTTCCCGCGAGATGGTGGTCAACGGCCGCCATCCGCATATGAATATCCTCGACACCATCTTCGTCGAGACCATCGGCGGCGACCTCACGGTCAAGGTCGAGAACAACACCGAAGACGGCCTGGGCATCTACCGCGAAGCGGTGCTGGACAAGACCCAGTCGCTGGATGACGCGCAGATCGAGTACGCCAAGCTCGGCAGCCTGATCCTGCTGAAAATCCTGCCGTACCGCGAAGAGCAGTGGCGCTACCTGGTTTTCAACAGCCTGACGCGCAAGGTCGAGCGCATCGATGCCATCGGCTTGGCCTGCGTGCAGCTGCCGGAAGACCACGGCATCATCTTCCCCGGTGGCTACTACCTGCAGAACGGCGAGTCCAAGGCGTTCGAGCAGCCCATGGCCGGCATGCGCTTCAAGCGCGCGGTACGTTCGCCCAATGGCGAGGATGTGCAGTACATCTTCTACCACCCGGAAGAAGGCCGTTCGGCGCTGTTCACCTACAACATGATCAACCGTCAGCTGCACAACCCGATCTTCGGCCACGGCTACGCCCGCCTGGAAGATGGGCGCATGGTGATCTTCGCCGCCGAAGGCACTGAGCCCACGCGCATTCATCCGATGCAGATCTGGCAGACGCCGTTCTGTAGCGATGATTTCGCCGCTCGCCAACCGGTGCGCGGCGGCTTCTTCGGGCGCATCGGCAATGCCGAGCTGGTACGCGGCGTCTCCGATCTGCTGGGCCTTAGTCGCGAGATTGAAACTCCGGAAGTCTCGGTGCAGCGCTATACCCAGCTGTGCCAGAACACCCGCCGTCTGTTTGACGTCTACCACTGGCTGGGCGATGCCCAGTGCCAGGGCATGGCGCCGCTGCTGCGCGAGATAGCCGCCACCGGCGAGCTGGTGCTCGACGAGTTCGAGAAGGTCGAGAGCATTCGTCAGCAATCGGCCCGCGCCATGGCCGAAGCGGAAACCCGCCAGCAGGCGCTGCTCTCCGGCCTGCTGATCGACAGTTGGGATGAGGTGCAGCACTTCGTTGACGCGCTCAATGGCATCAATGCCCTGCGCGGCCAACTGCTGACCATTCGTGATTACCGCTATATCGATGTGGCGCGTATCGACGCCATGGAAACCGAGCTGCTTGCCGCCCAGGAGCAAGTCGCGGCCGCCACCTCGGCCTTTCTCGCCAGCCCGGCGGCGCTGCAGCCCTATGTGCTGCAGCTGGCCCAGCTCGACGCCCAGGCGCAGAAGGCCGAAACCGTCAGCCAATTGAACGAACCGCTGGTAGCGTTGCAGGCCATGGCCGGCAACCTGGATATGTTGTCCAGCCTGATGGCCTCGCTGCCGATCGACGATGCCACCCAGCGCACCGCAATCGTCGAGTCGATTTCCGAAGTCTACGCCCGTCTTAACCAGGCCAAGGCCCGTGCCGAACAACGGCGCAAGGGCCTGGGCTCGGCGGAGACGGTGGCGCAGTTCGGCGCTCAGTTCAAACTGTTCAGCCAGGGCATCACCAACGCCCTGGCCATGGCCCAGGACCCGGAGCGCTGCGACGAACAGCTGTCGCGTCTGCTGGTGCAGCTGGAAGAGCTGGAAAGCCAGTTCGGCGATCAGGAGCAGTTTCTCGGCGATATCCTCGCCAAGCGCGAAGAGCTGCTGGAAACCTTCGAGGCGCACAAGCAGGCGCTGCTCGACGAGCGTCAGCGCAAGGCCCAGGGCCTGCTAGATGCCGCGCGGCGGATTCTGGAAAGCCTCGGTCGGCGCACCGCGCGCCTGACCCAGCCGGATGAGCTGAACGCCTTCTTCGCTGCCGATCCGTTGATTCTCAAGCTGCGCGAACTGGCCGAGCGCCTGCGTGAGCTGAAGGACAGTGTCAAGGCCGAGGATGTCGAGTCGCGCCTCAAGGCCGCCCGCGACCAAGCTGTGCGCAGCCTGCGCGACAAGAGCGAGCTGTTCGAGGAGGGCGGCAACGTCATCAAGCTCGGTCCGCGCCACCGCTTCAGCGTCAACACCCAGGAGCTGGATCTGACTCTGATGCCGCGTGGTGATCAGCTCTACCTGCACCTGACCGGCACCGAATTCCTCGAACCGCTGCGTAACGATGAGCTGGAAGCGCTGCGCGACTATTGGCAGGTGTCCCTGGAGTCCGAGTCCGCCACCCTCTACCGCGCCGAATACCTGGCCGGCGAAGTGCTGGCGGCCGCCGATGCCGGACGCGATGGCCTCAGCCTGGACCTGCTCAAACAGCAGCTGGCCCAGCCGGAGGCGCTGATCAAAAGCATTCGCGACTTCGCCGCGCCGCGCTACAAGGAAGGCTACGAGAAGGGCATCCACGACCACGATGCGGCGCTGATCCTCACTCAATTGTTGCCGCTGCGCGACAGCGCCGGGCTGCTCAGCTACGGCGCCTTGCCGCGCGGCTTCGCCAGTTTTTTCTGGGGCCAGGTGCAGCTCCGTGACGAGTCCAAACAGTGGCCACAGCGCGCGCGCAGCGCCCGGCATATCCAGCAGTTATTCGGCCAGCGCGACAGCCTGCTGCAGTTGCAAGCGGAGATCGCCGCGGCCATGGCCGGCTATAGCGCCCAGCAGGACATAAGCCTGACCCAGGCGACGCTGGAGGAAGCGGCGGAATACCTGGTGCAGGAACTGGCCGCCGAACGTATCGAGCTGGTCTTCAGCAAATACGCCCGCGAGCTGCTGGCCGGCCTGCAGACGCGTTTGCAGACGGCGCATATGTGGGATGTGTATCAGCAAACCCTGACGCAACTGCACGAGCGCCCGGCGGCGCAATGGGCGCTGGTGGAAAACTGGCTGCGCGGCCTGTGCGCAGCAGAGGAGTTCGCCGCACTCAGCGCCTATGTGCCTGAGGCCGTGGCCTTGAGCCTGCTCGCCGAGGACGTGCCCAAGCGCATCACTGAGGTTGATCTGCGTTTTACCGCCAAGGAGTTGATGGGCGAACACCCGCGCATCAGCGAACGGCAACTGGTGCTGGCGGTGGACGATTTCTTCGCCCGCCTGCGGGTGCATCGCGAGCAGTTTTTGCCCGGCTTGCAGCGCTACCAGGCACTGCGCCAGGAAGTGGTGGCGCGCGAGCGCGAGGCGCTGCGTCTCAATGAGTTCAAGCCCAAGCCGCTTAGCTCCTTTGTGCGCAACAAGCTGATCAATGATGTTTATCTCGGTGTAATCGGCGACAACCTGGCCAAGCAGATGGGCACCGCCGGGGAGAACCGCCGTTCGGACTTGTCCGGCTTGCTGATGCTGATTTCACCGCCCGGTTACGGCAAGACCACCCTGATGGAATACGTTGCCCACCGCTTGGGCCTGATCTTTATGAAGATCAACGGCCCGGCCTTGGGCCACGAAGTGCGCTCGCTGGACCCGGCCCAGGCGCCGGACGCCACCTCCCGTCAGGAGCTGGAAAAGCTCAACCTGGCGCTGGAGATGGGCAACAACGTGATGCTCTATCTCGACGATATCCAGCACACTCATCCGGAGTTTCTGCAGAAATTTATCTCGCTCTGTGACGGTACACGGCGTATCGAAGGCGTGTGGAAGGGCCGCACCCGCACCTACGACATGCGTGGGCGCAAGTTCTGCGTGATCATGTCCGGTAACCCCTATACCGAGTCCGGCGACGTGTTCAAGATCCCGGATATGCTGGCCAACCGCGCCGACATCTATAACCTCGGCGACACCCTGGGCGGCATGCAGGAAGCCTTCTCCCTGAGCTATATCGAGAACGGCCTGACCTCCAACCCGGTGCTGGCGCCGCTGGCCACCCGCGAGATGGCCGATGTCTACCGCTTCGTCGCCAAGGCCGAGGGCAAGCCGTTCTCTGCCAACGAGCTGAGCCACAGCTACAGCGGTGCGGAGATCAATGAAATCGTCACTACCTTGCAGCGTTTGATGCAGGTGCGTGATGTGGTCGGCCGGGTCAACCAGCAGTACATCGCCAGCGCCGCCCAGGCCGATCAGTACCGCACCGAGCCGCCGTTCAAGTTGCAAGGCAGCTACCGCAACATGAACAAGATGGCGGAGAAAATCAGCGCGGTGATGAACGATAGCGAAGTGCTGCAGCTGATCGCCGATCACTACCAGGGCGAATCCCAGCTGCTCACCACCGGCGCCGAGGAGAACCTGCTCAAGCTTGCCGAACTGCGCGGCAATATGACTGACGTTCAAGCTGAGCGTTGGGCGCAGATCAAGCGCGACTTTATGCGCAACAAAGCCATGGGCGGCAGCGACACCGATGTCGGTGGGCGGGTGGTGGCGCAGCTTAATGATCTGGCCGAGGGTGTGCGCGGCCTCGCCAAACTGGCGCCGGGCGAACAACCCGCCGCGCCGACGATTCCTTGGGCCGAGCTGCTCGCCGGCCTGGATAACCTGGGCAAGCTGCGTCCGCAGGTGGAGGTGATTACGCCGCCACAACCGGCCGTGCAGAAGGTGTTGGAAAGCCTGGCCGACAGCCTGCAGAACAGCTTTCTGCCGTTGATCAACGCCATGGACAAGAAGATCGATATCGACCTGCGCACCCACAACCGCATGCTGGAAATCTCTACCCAACTGCGTGATCTGGGCGAGCAACTGGGCCATGAGCAGCGCCTGGGTGGCGACAGCGAAAGTAAAACGCCATGAAGGCCGGGCTGTTGCCGCGCGTGCAGCTATTGCTGGGCATCGCCGCACTGATGCTGGTGCTGCAGCTGGGTAACAGCCTGAGTGGTTACAGCCTGAATCTCTGGGGCGTGATACCGCGCCGGCTTGAGTCATTGCCGGGCGTGATGTTTGCGCCCTGGCTGCATGGTGGTTGGATGCACCTGCTGAGCAACCTCAGCGGCCTGCTGGTGCTGGGCTTGCTGGCTCTGCTGGAATCGCGGCGCGACTTTATCCAGGCCAGCCTGTTTATCATCCTCGGCAGTGGGCTGTTGGTCTGGCTGTTCGGTCGCGAGGGTATCCATGTCGGCGCCAGCGGCTGGTTGTTCGGGCTGTGGGCGCTGCTGCTGGCGCGCGCCTGGTTCCGCCGCAGCTGGCTCGACCTGCTGCTGGCGGTGTTGGTGTTCTTTCTGCACGGCGGTTGGGTCTTTGGTCTGCTGCCGCAGCAGGGCGTCTCATTCGAATATCATCTGGCCGGCGCGCTCTGCGGCGGTCTTTATGCTGCCTGGCGCTACACGCCGCGCGCACGACAGGGAGGTTAAATGGATTTCAATCGTCTCGACCAACAGCTGCGCGACAGCCTGGCCGATTTGCGCCTGAGCAATGAAGAGCGTGATGAGCTGCGCCAGCTGGGCAGTAACCTGGGCCAGGATCAGGTGCGCTACCTGCGTAACCGCGCCTTTGCCCTGGTGCGTGAGTTGGTGCAGGCCGATTTGAACAATAGCGAGCCAGCGCTGAAATGGCTGGAGCAGGTGGTCAAGACCCTCGATGCCAGCAGCAGCCCACCGCGTCCGGCTCTGGCCAGCGCGCACTTCAGCCCCGGCGATGATTGTTTGCGCAAGATTCGCGAGCTGTGCCGGCAGGTGCGTACATCGCTGGATATCTGCGTGTACACCATCTCCGATGACCGCCTCAGCGAAGAAATTATCGCCTGCCATCGCCGCGGCGTTGCCGTGCGGGTGATCAGCGACAATGAAAAGCAGTTCGACGAAGGCAGTGATATCCAGCATCTGATCGCCCAGGGCGTGCCGCTACGCATCGACGACAGCCCGTATCACATGCACCACAAGTTCGCGTTGTTCGACGCTAACCTGTTGCTTAACGGCAGCTTCAACTGGACCCGCAGTGCTACCACCAGCAATGAGGAAAACCTGCTGGTAACCGATCACGCGCTGCTGGTCGCCAGCTACCGCAGTGAGTTCGACAAGCTCTGGGCGCGCTACGCCCGCTGAGCGTTCCGGTTCGTGATGGAGCAGCCTTTGCGGTAGACTTGCCGGCTTATTCGACCAGTCAAGAAGCCCCGTCCATGGCCCTGCCGTCTACCACTTACAAAATCGAGCTGAACCTCACCGACATGGACCGCAGTGTCTATGAAAACCTGCGTTTCACCGTGGCCAAGCACCCTTCGGAAACCGAAGAGCGCCTGGCGGCGCGCTTGGTTGCCTATTGCCTGTTCTATCACGAGCACCTGGCGTTCGGTCGCGGCCTGTCGGATGTGGATGAGCCGGCGTTGTGGGAGAAGAGCCTGGATGACCGTGTGCTGCACTGGATCGAAGTCGGCCAGCCGGACAGCGACCGCATCACCTGGTGCTCGCGGCGTACCGAGAAGTTCAGCCTGGTGGCCTACGGCAACCTGCGCGTATGGCAGACCAAGGCGCTTGATCCGGTGCGCAGCCTGAAAAATATCAACGTCGTCGCCCTCGACCAGGAAGCCCTGGCCAAGCTGGCGCTGGATATGCCGCGCTCGCTGAACTGGAGCGTGATGATCAGCGACGGCGAACTGTTCGTTACCGATGAGCGCGGCCAGCATGAGCTACCCATTGAGTGGTTGGCTGGCGAACGCTAAGTCGCTGGTGACCCTGTAGCCCGGATGCAATCCGGGGGTGGTTGATGTTTGTGCCCCGGATTGCATCCGGGCTACGTCGTTCAATTGCTGCTGCGTTTAAATTCCGGCGGGTTGCACCCGCCCTACAGATAAGAATGCCCATGCGTATCGAGTCCCGCCCGCTGCCTGAAAACCTGCCTGATCTAGGCGCGCTGCCGCCACTTCTGACCCGCCTGTATGCCGCTCGCGGCGTGCAGTCCGCTGCCGAGTTGGATAAAGGTCTGGCGCGCTTGATTCCGTATCAGCAGCTCAAGGGCATGGACGCGGCGGTCGACTTGCTGGTGCAGGGTTTGCAGCAAGGGCAGCGCATGCTGATCGTCGGCGACTTCGATGCCGATGGCGCCACCGCCAGCACGGTTGGCGTATTGGGCCTGCGTATGCTCGGTGCGGCGCATGTCGATTATCTGGTGCCCAATCGTTTCGAATACGGCTACGGCCTAACCCCGGAAATCGTCGCTGTGGCGCTGGAACGCGAGCCGCAACTGCTGATCACCGTGGATAACGGCATCTCCAGCGTTGAGGGCGTAGCGGCGGCCAAGGCGGCCGGGTTGACCGTGCTGGTCACCGATCACCACTTGCCCGGTGCCGAGCTGCCGGCAGCGGATGCCATCGTCAATCCTAACCAGCCGGGCTGCGAGTTCCCCAGCAAGGCGCTGGCTGGGGTTGGGGTGATGTTTTATGTGCTGCTGGCGTTACGTGCGCGGCTGCGGGAGATGGGCTGGTTTACTGCGCAGCGTCCAGAGCCAAACCTGGGCGATCTGCTTGATCTGGTGGCCCTGGGCAGCGTCGCCGACGTGGTGCCGCTGGATGCCAACAACCGCATTTTGGTGCATCAGGGCCTGGCGCGGATTCGTGCCGGGCGGGCGCGGCCTGGCTTGCGCGCAATTCTTGAGGTGGCCGGGCGTGATCATCGACGCATCACCTCTACCGATCTGGGTTTTATCCTCGGCCCACGGCTGAATGCGGCGGGGCGGCTGGATGATATGGCGTTGGGCATCGAATGCCTGCTCTGTGAAGACGAAGCCCTGGCCCGTGATATGGCCGTGCAGCTCGATCAGCTCAATCAGGATCGCAAAGCCATCGAGCAGGGTATGCAGCGCGAGGCCCTGGCCCAACTCAAGGACCTGCCGCTGGAAGATATGCCCTTTGGCCTGTGCCTGTTTGAGGCGGATTGGCACCAGGGGGTTATCGGTATCCTCGCCTCGCGGATGAAAGAGCGTTATCACCGTCCGACCATCGCCTTTGCCGATGCCGGCGATGGCGTACTGAAAGGCTCGGCGCGTTCAGTGCCGGGGTTTCATATTCGCGATGCGCTGGATGCGGTAGCCGCCAAACACCCAGAGTTGATCAGCAAATTCGGTGGCCACGCCATGGCCGCCGGGTTGTCACTGCCGCAGGCGAATTTCGCCGCCTTTGCCGCCGCCTTCGATGCTGAGGTGCGCCGCCAGCTGTGCGAGGATGACCTGACGGGTCGTTTGCTGTCCGATGGCGCCTTGTCTATCGAAGAGTTCCACCTGCCGCTTGCTAAAGAGCTGCGCAATGCCGGGCCCTGGGGCCAGCATTTCCCAGAGCCGCTGTTTCATGGCGTATTTCAGCTGGTGCAGCAGCGCGTGGTGGGTGAGCGGCATCTCAAGGTGGTGCTGAAAAGCGAGTGCGGCAGCGTGCAACTCGATGGCATCGCCTTTGGTGTGGACCGCGAGATCTGGCCGAACCCGACCGTGCGCTGGGTCGAGTTGGCCTACAAGCTGGACGTCAATGAATACCGTGGGCAGGAAAGCGTGCAGCTGCTGATCGCCCATATCAGCCCGCGCTGATTGGCTAGCTCTGCGGTGCGGGCGCGGCTGAGCCATCGGCCAGGGCGCGTTCGCTCAGCTCATTCCAGCGGGCGAGAAACTGCGGAGGCTGGCTGACGCGCTGCGGCGACTTGGCCAGGAACACGCCGTGGTTATTGAAGGAATACACCGGCAGCAGATCGCCACGCTCACTGGCCGGGCGGATGCGCGGGTCGAGGTTGTCGAGAATCAGCGGTTGCTCGCTGGCGCTGGGGTAATAGGCCAGCACCATATGCGCCTGGTTCTGCTTGAGCGCCTTGACGAAAGTCAGGCGCAGTTTCTCGCTCGGTACACCCATGCGCACCAGGCTGAAGTATTTGGCGATGGCGAAATCTTCGCAGTCACCTTTGCCCAGGCTGAGTGTTTGCGCCGGCGTTGCCCAGTAATCGTCAGCTCCCCAAGCCTGCTGGTCACTGACAAAACTCACTGAACGGTTGATGAAGTGGTTGACCCGCTCCAACTGGGCGCGCTCGTCGTCGCCGTTTGAGTTGTCGAGCAGGTTGAGCCAACTGGCCAGACGCGTATCGCTGAGAGCTGTAGCCAGGGCGCTGTGTTGGGTAGTCGGCGCATCGGCCACCAGAACCGGACTGAATAGCCAGCAACTGGCAAGCAGGCTGCGCAGCAGGCGGTGAGCGGGGCGATTGGCGCGTGGTGGCATGGCGCGAAGTCTCCGGCGTCGGCTCTTGATAGCCTTTTGCCGTTGCGAGGTTTGTGTCCGTCATCCTATCGGCGTCAAATATAGATCGACTATCGGCAGAATGTGATGGTGACCACTATTTGACATATTTGCAGGCGGAAAACCGACGAATAGCCGGTTTTCCTGGCTTTCACGCCCGTTGGCAATCTTTCGAAGCACTCTGGCGTTAGGTGGCGAGAAACCTCCGTCTCTAGAATCAGCCTGTGTGCCTGCACAACTATTTTTAGGGAGAGCGCTTGATGATTACCCGTGGCTTGCTTGATCAGTTGTTGAAATCCGGTCAGGACCTGATGCAGCAGAAATCCGCCGGCAGTTCCGCTGGTGGCTCGGCCGGTGGCCTAGGCGGCGCTCTGGGCGGTTTGCTCGGCGGCGCCGGTAAAGGTGGCCAGGGCGGTGATCTGGGTACGCTGCTCAAGGGGGCGGGTGGTGGCGCGCTGGCAGCCGGTGCGCTGGGCATGCTGCTGGGCAACAAGAGTGCGCGCAAGATGGGCGGCAAGGCGCTGACCTATGGCGGCCTGGCCGCGCTTGGCGTGGTTGCCTACAAGGCCTACAGCAACTGGCAGGCGCAACAGGCCAGTGCACCACAGGCGGAGCCGCAAACCCTGGACCGCTTGCCGGCACCGCAGGCCGAGCTGCATAGCCAGGCGATTCTCAAGGCACTGGTCGGCGCGGCCAAAGCCGATGGCCATGTCGATGCCCGCGAGCGGCAGTTGATCGAAGGCGAGCTGGTCAAACTCACCACTGACGCCGAATTGCAGCATTGGCTGCAGGCCGAACTGAACAAACCGCTGGACCCCGCCGAAATCGCCCGCGCGGCCAGCACCCCGGAAATGGCCGCTGAAATGTATATCGCCAGCGTGCTGATGGTCGATGAAGAGCACTTTATGGAGCGCGCCTACCTGGAAGAGCTGGCCCGTCAGCTCAAGCTCGATCCAGCGCTAAAGGCCGAGCTTGAGGCCCAGGTGCGTCAGGAACTGGTGGTTGGCTAATAGCGCGTAGCGGCCATCTGCCAAGGGTTCTGGCCGCTAGCCGGCGGCCTGCCTATAATCGGCGCCTTTCCTCGCTATGGATGGACGCCCGATGCGCCGTACCTACACGAATTGCCTGCTGAGTCTGGCGCTGGTTCTTTTCAGTGCAATCGCGCAGTCCGCGCCTGACGTAGCCTTGACTCAGGTACAGCACGCGCAGGTGCAGGTGTTTCGCGCCAGTACCGATCTGTTTATCCACCGTGGTGAAGGCGGGCATGCCGAACTGGCAGCCAAGGTGCAGGCTGACCTAGGCAAACTACGTGAAAGCATGGCGACCTTGCAGGCGCAGCCGCTGACCGATTCGGCGCGCTTGGCGATGGAGCAGTTGCAGCCGCCGCTGTCAGCCTTTACCGCCCTAGTCGAGCAGACCCTGGCCTACAACCCCAGCGAGCCGGACCTGCCGTGGGAGTTCAACTTCCAGTACAGCAAGGCCCAGCGTGAGTTGGTGGCGGCCCTGGAGGCACTTGAGCAACAACTGCTCAAAGGCCTGGCGCAGCCATTGTCAGCGGCAGATATTCGGTTGCAGAGCCTGCCGGCCAAGGTGCAATACCTGGCGGCGCGCTACACCGCGCGGGCTTATGTTGGTGATATCGAGACCCTGCCTGAGCAACAGCAGCATTACCTGAATCAGGATATCGATGTGCTGGCCAAGCAGGTCGATGCCGAACTCGCCAGTTTGGCTACTGAGTTGACCGGCGAGCAGCAACAGCGTTTGCAGCGGGCGCAGACGCGCTGGAAATTTATCTACTCGCGCCTGGTCGGCTACAACGACAACCTGGTGCCGTTGGTGGTCGAGCGGCATGCGGCCGAGATGGCGGACCAGTTGCTGCGCCTGCGGGCTAAATAGTCCTCAGTTTTTGTAGGCCGAGTGGAACACCGCGCAGTTTTTGCCAGCATGTTTCGCTCGGTACAGAGCCTGGTCGGCCAGTTCCAGCGCCTCGGCCAGGTTGCTGCTGTCCAGTGGCCAGAGCGCGCCGCCGATGCTGCAGCCCACCATGACCTGATTGTTACCCAGATCGACCGGCGCACTCAGCGCCGCCAGGGTGCGTTCGGCCACCAGTTGCGCTTGCCCCAGGGCCTCGCCGCTGGGTACTTGCAGCACCATCAGAAATTCGTCACCGCCCAGGCGCGCGACCAGATCGCCTTCGCGTAGGCAGCTGCGCAGACGCACCGCCACTTCACGTAGCAGCTGATCGCCCGCGGCATGGCCGAACTGGTCGTTGATCGGTTTGAAACCGTCCAGATCCAGATAAAACAATGCCAGGCAATTGCTGTTGGCCTGGCTGCGTTGTTGCGCACGCGGCAGGTAGCTTTCTAGGGCGACGCGGTTGGGCAGACCGGTGAGTGCGTCGTGGTGGGCAAGGTTTTCCATGACGCCGAGGGCGTTTTGCTGGTGGGTCAGGCTTTCCACCAGGTGGCGAATCGAATGGCTGAGAATCTCGATTTCGCGGGTGCTTTTCAGTACGGGAATCACACTGATTTCACCGGCACTGAGGCGGTCCGCTGCCTCGGCAATCTGCCGCAGAGGGCGGGTGAAATAGCCGGTCACCAGCCAGCCGAGCAGCGCGAACAGCAGCGCCAGGCCGCTACCCCACAGCATTATGTAGCGTGTGGTCTCTCGCGCCGGGGCATAGGCCTCATCCAGCGGCTGGCGGGCGACCACCGTCCAGCCTAGGCCTTTGTAGTCCATATGGCCCTGGCTTAGCGCCAGGCCGGTGAGGTACTGCTTGCCGTTTGGCCATTCCTGCACGGCCCATAGGTCTTTGTGTTGTATCACTTCGTTGAGGGCGGGCAGGTGCAGGCGCTGGCCGATCATTTCCTTGGGTGCCAGAAGGATCGTGCGGTCCCGGCCGATCACGAAGAACTCGACATTACGGCGCTTCTGGATCGGCTCAAGGATAGCCAGGCGTACTTCGTCAGCCCATGACCAGGACAGGTGCGAGGCCAGCACGCCCACCAGGCTGCCATCCGCGGCAAACACCGGTAGGCTGATATCGACGAATTTCATCGCCTCACCCGTTGGATTGGGCAGCAGCTTGGCCAGCAGCACGGCTTCATGCACATCGCCGATAAACACGTGCTTCTGCGCTTCCAGGAACACCGGGCGCTGGGCAATGCTGGCACCTTCCAGCACGCCATCGCTGGAGGCCAGCACTGTGCCTTTGGCGTCGGTAAAACCGATCCAGGCGATGCTGGGGAATTCGCTCTGCAGGCGGTCGAGCAGTACGCGAACCTCGACGATATCGTCCGGCTGACTGAGCGCGCGCAGTTTGCCGATCACCTGCAGCATGGCGGCGCGGCTCTGCATGTCGCGATCCAAGCGGTCAACCATCATAAAGGAGACTTCGGCCAGGTCGCGGCCGACTTCCTCGCGGATGCGCTGGCTGGCGTCATTGCCAATCAGGGTGCCGAGCAACCAACTCAGGCTGGCAACCAGCAGGGCGATCAAAATTGCAAAACGACTACGCAGGCTGTGCGATGAACTCATAGCACGATGGCTCCTGAGGGCGGGCAGGCAATGTAAAGGTGCGCCTGAGTATAGTGCGCCGTTGGTCTGCCTTGCTGTGTGCCCGCGCCAATTGCCGGCTGCAAGGGCTGATTCGATTGGGCTATACTCGCCGGCTTTTCCGAAAGTTTGACCTACGAGTGCTGCCAGCCATGGAAATCAACCCGATCCTTAATAGCATCAAGGACCTGTCCGAGCGCACCCAGACCATTCGGGGGTATCTTTGACTACGATCACAAACATGATCGTCTCGTCGAAGTAAACCGCGAACTCGAAGACCCCAACGTCTGGAACAAGCCCGAATATGCCCAGAGCCTGGGCCGTGAGCGCGCCACGCTGGCGCTGATTGTCGAAACCATCGACGATCTGACCGGCAGCCTGGCCGATTCGCGCGACCTGCTCGATATGGCCGTCGAAGAAGACGATCAGGGCGCGGTCGACGACGTCGCCGCCGAAATCGAACGCCTGCGCGACATTCTCGAGAAGCTGGAATTTCGCCGCATGTTCAGCCACGAGATGGACCCGAACAACTGCTACCTGGATATCCAGGCCGGCTCCGGCGGCACCGAGGCGCAAGACTGGGCCAACATCCTGCTGCGCATGTACCTGCGCTGGGCCGACAAACGCGGCTTCAGTGCCGAGATCGTCGAGCTGTCCGAAGGTGAAGTCGCCGGGATCAAGGGCGCCACTGTGCATATCAAGGGCGAGTACGCCTTTGGTTGGCTGCGCACCGAAATCGGTGTGCACCGGCTGGTGCGCAAGAGCCCGTTCGACTCAGGCGCTCGCCGCCACACCTCGTTCTCGGCGGTATTCGTGTCGCCCGAGATCGATGACAAGGTCGAGATCGAGATCAATCCGTCCGACCTGCGCATCGACACCTACCGCTCCTCCGGCGCCGGTGGTCAGCACGTCAACACCACCGACTCGGCGGTACGTATCACTCACGTACCGACCAACACCGTGGTGGCGTGTCAGAACGAGCGCTCGCAGCACGCCAACAAGGACACCGCGATGAAAATGCTGCGGGCCAAGTTGTACGAGCTGGAAATGATGAAGCGCAACGCTGCGTCTCAAGCTCTGGAAGACTCCAAGTCCGACATTGGCTGGGGCCATCAGATCCGCTCCTACGTGCTTGATGACTCGCGCATCAAGGATCTACGGACCGGCGTCGAGCGTAGCGATTGCCAGAAGGTCCTCGATGGCGACCTCGACCAGTACCTTGAGGCCAGCCTCAAGCAAGGCCTGTAATACCTTTCGATTCCGCCCTCCTGAGAGGGCGGCAACGACCCCGTGATGGAAACCGATGACCATGAGCGACCAACAACTCGACCCACAAGCCCTTTCCCACGAAGACCAGCAGCAGGAAGAAAACAAGCTGGTTGCCCAGCGTAAGGAAAAGCTTGCTGCTATCCGTGAGCAGGGCAACGCCTTCCCGAATGACTTCCGCCGCGACAATTACTGCGCTGATCTGCAGAAACAGTACGCCGAGAAGACCAAGGAAGAGCTGGCCGAGGCTGCCATTCCGGTCAAGGTGGCTGGGCGCATCATGCTCAACCGTGGCTCGTTCATGGTGATTCAGGACATGACCGGGCGCATCCAGGTCTACGTCAACCGCAAGACCCTGTCGGAAGAGACCCTGGCCGCGGTGAAAACCTGGGACATGGGCGACATCATCTCCGCCGTCGGCACCCTGGCCCGTTCCGGCAAGGGCGACCTGTACGTGGAAATGACCGATGTGCGCCTGCTGACCAAATCGCTGCGCCCGCTGCCGGACAAACACCATGGTCTGAGTGACACCGAACAGCGCTACCGTCAGCGCTACGTTGACCTGATCGTCAACGAAGACGTGCGCCAGACGTTCCGCGTGCGTTCGCAGGTCATTGCGCATATCCGCAGCTTTCTGATGAAGCGCGACTTCCTCGAAGTGGAAACGCCGATGCTGCAGACTATCCCCGGCGGTGCGGCGGCCAAGCCGTTCGAGACGCACCACAACGCCCTGGATATGCAGATGTTCCTGCGTATCGCCCCGGAGCTGTACCTCAAGCGGCTTGTTGTTGGTGGGTTTGAAAAAGTGTTTGAGATCAACCGCAACTTCCGTAACGAGGGCGTCTCGACCCGGCACAACCCCGAGTTCACCATGCTCGAGTTCTACCAGGCTTACGCCGACTACGAAGACAACATGGACCTGACCGAGGAGCTGTTCCGCGAGTTGGCCCAGTTGGTACTCGGCACTACCGACGTGCCTTATGGTGACAAAGTGTTCCACTTCGGCGAGCCGTTCGTGCGTCTGTCGGTGTTTGACTCGATCCTCAAGTACAACCCTGAGCTGACCGCCGCTGACCTGACCGACATCGACAAGGCCCGCGCCATCGCCAAGAAAGCCGGCGCCAAGGTGCTGGGCTTCGAAGGCCTGGGCAAACTGCAGGTGATGATTTTCGAAGAGCTGGTCGAGCACAAGCTGGAGCAGCCGCACTTCATTACCCGCTACCCGTTCGAAGTGTCGCCGCTGGCCCGTCGCAGCGACGATGATCCGAGCGTTACCGACCGCTTCGAGCTGTTTATCGGTGGCCGCGAAATCGCCAACGCCTACTCCGAGCTCAACGATGCCGAAGACCAGGCCGCGCGCTTTATGCAGCAGGTGGCCGACAAGGACGCCGGCGACGACGAGGCCATGCACTATGACGCCGACTTCGTCCGCGCCCTGGAATACGGCATGCCGCCGACCGCCGGTGAGGGTATTGGTATCGACCGCCTGGTGATGCTGCTGACCAACTCACCGTCGATTCGTGACGTGATCCTGTTCCCGCACATGCGCCCGCAAGCCTGATGTTGCTAAGCCGCCTCCGGGCGGCTTTTTATTATCTGGTTTTTTCTAGCCTGCCAGTCATGGCAGTTATTTTTTATTAGCGCCCAGTGGATTAATTTTGCGATTTACTGACTAAGTCATTATTAATCGTGAATAAACGACAGAGGATCGTCTTGCTGTGACAGCCAAGCCCGCCCAAGAAAGCGCCACCCTGGTGGCCAACGCCGTCGCTGAGAGCGTGCAGTACCACGGCCGCAAAGCCAGCCGACAGGGCAGTGAACAGCGCCGCCAGGCCATTCTCGATGCCGCCATGCGCATTATCGTGCGTGAAGGCGTGCGCGCCGTGCGCCACCGCGCGGTAGCCGCCGAGGCCGAAGTGCCATTGTCGGCGACTACTTATTACTTCAAAGACATCAACGACCTGATCACCGATACCTTCGCTCAGTTCGTTGAGCGCAGCGCGGCGCATATGGGCCAGTTCTGGAGCAGTACCGAAGGCTTGCTGCGTGAGCAGGTCAGCCGCCTGGATGGCAGCGCCGAGGCGCGCCGGCGTCTGGCCAATGAGATTGCCCGCTTGGCGGTGGAGTACGTGCGCCAGCAATTGCTGACCCGCCGTGAGCACCTGCTGGCCGAGCAGGCCTTTCAGCAGGAGGCCCTGCTTAACCCGCGCCTGCACGGCTTGTTACGCGCCCATCGGCAGATTCTGCTGCAGGGTGTGACGCACTTCTTCGAGGTGCTGGGTTCGCAGCAGGCCGAGCAGGATGCCAAGCTCTTGACGGCGATTATTGTGCGCATGGAGTATCAGGGCCTGCTCGATGGTGTCGATCATCTGGACAGTGAAGAGATGTTGGCCATGCTAAAACGCTATATGCATCTGGTACTCGGGCTGTAGCCCGTTAAATCCGTTCACAAGGAGAGCTGAATGAAAGCCTGGCGCGCGCTGCTTGCCGTGTCCTTCCTGTTGCTTGGTGGCTGTCTGGTGACCTTCAAGGACCCGATTCCCGCCAATGAAGCAGCCCCGATTCCCTTGCTTGGCGAATGGTCGCGCAAGAACGAATGGGGCGAGCAGCTCTATCTGCTGATCACCCGTGCCGGCTCCAACGTCTACAAGGCGCGGGCCTATGTCGACAGCCTGGATAACCTCGACAGTGTTGAGGAATACGGCTTTACCGTGGCCCATCATGGCCGCCGCTGGTACCTCTCGGCGGGTTTGCCGAAAAGCCTGGGGGCAAACTTCGCCATCGCCGGTTTCGAGCTGACCACCAGCAATGAGCTGGTGATCTACAACCTGGATGTCGACCGGATTCTTCAGGAACTGGAGCAGGGCGCTTTGCAGGGCGAGGTGATTGACGGCGCCGAAGGCGATGGCGTGCTGATCAGCAGCCCGCTGGAGCAGGTGTTCAACTACCTCGACGATCAGGCCAATTCGGATGTATTTATTGAAGTCGCGCGTTATCAGCGGGCGGGTGACTAGCAGGTTGTGGTGAGGAAAGCATGAACAGTCATACCGGGTTGGACGATTATCAGTTGATCGTGCGCGCGCTGTCCGACCGCCTGGTCGACGCGCAGACGCCGATTCGCGTGCTGGATGCGGTGAAGTGGGACGACTCGATACGCAGCGAGTTTCTCAAGCACAAAGGCAAGAAACTGCCCGCCGTTGACCGCGCCTACTACGCCAACCGGTCGCTGCCCTTTGATGCGTCGGCGAAGAAGCTGGAATTCCAGAATATTGAGCGCGACATCACTCGCCAGCTTGGCCAGTTCAACCCGGTGGGCAAGATCATGCGGCGCATGTGCCGCGAGTACCGCATGGTCATTCGCATGCTCGAAGCGCGCGGTACCGAGGACTTTGGTCTAATCAGCCAGGAACTCTATGGTGCGGCTTCCGACGCCTTCCATGCCGGCGATCCAACCCTGGCCGACCTGGGCGTGATGTTTTCCGACTTCCTGAATAACATCGACAAGCGCGGCGATCTCAAAGACGAAGCCAAGACCCTGACAGCCAAAGAGGCGGTCAACCTGCTGCAACAGCGCCTGAACAAGGTGTTTGGTGAGGAGGAGGGCACCATTCGGGTGTTTGAGTCTGACGGTATTCTCGCCGATGCCGCCGCCGGTGCCGACTACATCAAGATCCGCGCCGATGCCATGTTCAATGAGCGCGATGTAAAAGCCCTAGAAGTGCACGAGGGCCTGGTGCACGTGGCGACCACCCTGAATGGTCTGAGCCAGCCGGTTTGCACCTTTCTGGCCAAGGGTCCGCCCTCGTCCACGGTGACCCAGGAAGGCCTGGCAATCCTGATGGAGGTGATCACCTTTGCCTCCTACCCAACCCGTTTACGCAAGCTGACCAACCGCACCCGCGCCATTCACATGGCCGAAGAGGGCGCCGATTTCCTGCAAGTGTTCGACTTCTACCGCGAGCAGGGTTTCAGTCAGGAAGACAGCTACAGCAACGCCAACCGGGTGTTCCGTGGCTCCACCCCCAATGGTCTGCCTTTCACCAAGGACCTGTCCTACCTGAAAGGCTTCATTATGATTTACAACTACATCCAGCTGGCCGTGCGTAAAGGCAAGCTGGAGCAGATTCCGCTGCTGTTCTGCGGCAAAACCACCCTAGAAGACATGCGCACCCTGCGCCAGCTGGTGGATGAAGGGCTGGTTGTTGCACCCAAGTACCTGCCGCCGCAGTTCAGCGACCTTAACTCGCTGTCGGCCTGGATGTGCTTCTCCAACTTCCTCAATCACCTGAGTTTGGATCGGATCGAAGCCGACTACGCCAATATCCTCTGAAAGCTGCTGCGCTTGATCATGCGGCGTTGAAGATGAGACCGGAAATGCTCATTTACAGCAGTAAACTCCGCTTTCCGGCCTCATCTTCGCCTTGCCTGCTCTTCGCTCGCGACGCTCTCATCCAATGCAGTCAGGTCGTTTTGTAGTTTCGTAGCCCGGATGAAATCCGGGGAGCCTTCACCGAATCCTCGTCTAATTGCCAGGAGCCCTGCATGCCCAGCCACCAACTCGACTACGAAATCCTCGGCGCCTCTGCGCAGAGCGTGGAGATCATTCTCGATCCGGGCGAAACGGTGATCGCCGAAGCCGGCGTGATGAATTACATGACCGACGGCATCCGCTTTGAAACGCGCATGGGCGATGGCGCGGCCACGGGCGTGCTGGGCAAGCTGTGGAGCATGGGTAAGCGCATGCTTACCGGCGAGTCGCTGTTTATGACGCACTTCTCCAATGCCGGCAAAACCCCGGCGCGCGTAGCCTTTGCTGCGCCGTACCCCGGCACCGTGGTGCCGATTCAGCTGGCAGAGCACGGCGGCACACTGATCTGCCAGAAGGACGCCTTTCTCTGCGCGGCCTACGGCACGGCGGTCGGCATCAGCTTTAACAAGCGCCTAGGCGCCGGGTTCTTCGGTGGCGAGGGCTTTATCCTGCAAAAACTCGAAGGCGATGGCCTGGCCTTTGTGCATGCCGGCGGTACGGTGATTCGTAAGCAGCTGAACAACGAAACCCTGCGCCTGGACACCGGTTGCCTGGTGGCCTTTACCAGCGGCATCGATTACGACATCGCCCTGGCCGGCGGCCTGAAAAGCATGCTGTTCGGCGGCGAGGGCATTCTTCTGGCCACCCTTAAGGGCACAGGTACCGTGTGGGTTCAGAGCCTGCCGTTTTCGCGCCTGGCCGAGCGTGTGTATGAAGCGACCTTCAAGGCCCGCGAGGAAGTACGCGCTGGCGGTAAATGATGCGGCAATATAGGGTCTGTTGCCGTTTCGTCGCGAGTCGCGTTGCCGCGAAAAATCTCGCCAGGCTAGGCGGAGGACGCAGGTAATGGTTGTTCCCTTGCCAAGTCCTCCAACACCGCTTGGCGAGATTTTGCGCGCAACCCGAAGGGCCGGGCCTGTTTTAGCGCGATGCTGCGTTTCTCGACACTCATTTGGAACAACCAAACTTCGTGTCTCGTGCCTTGCCTCGCGCTAAAACAGGCTCCGGCGCGGCCGCGAACGAAACGGTAACAGACCCTAGGCCTTTGCAGGCGTGAGTGTTTGCTGCAAGCTGCGCCGCCTGTGCTAGCCCGCTAACTGAAAAATCCGAGAGTCTGTTATGAGTGAAGTAAACCCCATCCCGCTGATCCTCACCGGTATCGGCAGTATCTGCGCCACGGTGGCTGTGCTCGGCTATTACGGCTACCTGCATATCGCCAAGCCGGAAGATGCCCTGCTGCTGTCCGAGTTCACCATGCTCAAGACGGTGCCCGGTGAGGATTACAAAGTCTCACTCAAACCCGCCAGCCAGGTCGCCCAGTGCATCGATGGCGTGCTAGTGCTGTTTGATCTGGAGCAGAAGGGCCTGAGCGGCGTGTTGGTCGATCAGCGCAAACAAGCCGTGCGTTGCAGCGAAGGCCAATAGTCTTAGCCAGCCTGCTTCTGCTGTTCGCTAAGGCGCTGCAAGTGCCGGCGTGACAGGGCGAGAAAGCGCGGCGTCAGGCCGATGTCTTCATACAGCGGGTCGCCCTGTTCATCGCTGGCCACCACCTTACTGCCCTGAACGTAGGGCAGGCTGGCCTCCAGCTCATCGAGCGCCGCGCCGAGCAATTCGCCCAGCAGCTCTTCAACGTGGTGCTTGGGGTACATCTCCTGCAGTGCCGCCAGGCGCGCGGCGGCTTCCAGATCAAGCCTTATCTGATAAGGCGTTACGCTCAGCCGCCCCTGGGCATTTTCCTGCCAGTGCTGAACAAGCTCGCGAATCTTCATGATTGCCTCGTGTCTGTTCTATGCCCGCCGTTTGTTAGCCAGGCTGCATAGTTAAGACTAGTGCCTGCCCTGATAAGTGCGGGCAAGGCGTCGCGCACTTGTAAGAAGTTGGCGCGCTGGGCACTCTGGAGGCAGGATCAGCGGAGGCAACACTCATGGCAGAAATCGACGCGCGTCTGCGCGAGGACGTCCACCAGCTCGGCGAACTACTGGGTAACACCATCAGCGTGCAGCATGGCGCTGCCTTTCTCGACAAGATCGAGCGTATTCGCAAGGGCGCCAAGGCCTCGCGCCGTGGCTCGCAGGAGGGCGCGGAGCAACTCAGTGCAACCCTGAACCAACTGGACGATGACGAACTGCTGCCGGTGGCGCGGGCGTTCAACCAGTTTCTCAACCTGGCCAATATCGCCGAGCAGTACCACCGCGTACGCCGCCGCGCGCCGGGTGAAGCGCAGCCGTTTGAAGACAATATGCTCGCTGATCTGCTGCAGCGCTTATCCAGCAACGGCCACAAGGGCGAGGCGCTGGCCCGTCAGTTCGGCCGCCTGGATATCGAGCTGGTGCTGACTGCGCACCCCACCGAAGTGGCGCGGCGCACCCTGATCCAGAAATACGATGCGATGGCCGAACAGCTGGCGGCTGGCGACCACAGCGACCTCTCGGCGGCCGAGCGTGAGCAGGTCAAACAGCGTCTGCAGCGGCTGATTGCCGAGGCCTGGCACACCGAGGAAATCCGCCGCAGCCGGCCAAGCCCGGTGGATGAAGCCAAATGGGGCTTTGCGGTGATCGAGCATTCGCTCTGGCATGCCATCCCCAATGTACTGCGCAAGGCCGATCAGGTGCTGCACAGTGCCACCGGGTTGCACTTGCCGCTGGACGCTGCACCGATCCGCTTCGCCTCCTGGATGGGCGGCGACCGTGACGGCAACCCCAATGTCACCGCAAGCATTACCCGCGAAGTGCTGCTGCTGGCACGCTGGATGGCGGCGGACCTGTACCTGCGTGATGTCGATAACCTGGCTGCCGAACTGTCCATGCAGCAGGCCAGCCCGGCGCTGCTGGCGCGGGTGGGGGCGAGTGCCGAACCCTATCGCAGCCTGCTCAAGCAACTGCGTGAGCGTTTGCGCGCTACCCGCAGCTGGGCTCAGGCCGCATTGAATGAGCAGGTGCCCGCATCTGCAGCCGTGCTGCAGGACAATCGCGAGCTGCTGGAGCCGCTGACCCTGTGCTACCAGTCACTGCATGAGTGCGGCATGGGCGTGATCGCCGACGGCCCGTTGCTCGATTGCCTGCGCCGCGCGGCGACCTTTGGTCTGTTTCTGGTGCGTCTGGATGTGCGTCAGGACTCCAGCCGGCACGCCGCCGCCATGAGTGAAATCACCGATTACCTCGGCCTTGGGCGTTACGCCGAATGGGATGAAGAGGCGCGCCTGGCGTTCCTGCTGAAAGAGCTGGAAAACCGCCGGCCGCTGCTGCCGGGGCACTTCAAGCCCAGCGGCGAAACCGAGGAGGTGCTGGCCACCTGCCGTGAAGTCGCTAGCGCGCCAGCGGCGTCGTTGGGGTCCTATGTGATCTCCATGGCCGGTGCGGCCTCCGATGTGCTGGCGGTGCAACTGCTGCTTAAAGAGGCCGGGTTGCAACGGCCGATACGCGTGGTACCACTGTTTGAAACCCTGGCTGATCTGGATAACGCCGGCCCGGTTATCAGTCGGCTGTTGGCGCTGCATGGCTACCGCGCGCGTTTGCATGGGCCGCAGGAAGTGATGATCGGTTACTCCGATTCGGCCAAGGACGCCGGCACCACTGCGGCGGCCTGGGCGCAGTACCGCGCCCAGGAAACCCTGGTGCAGGTGTGCCGCGAGCAGGATGTCGAGCTGCTGCTGTTCCACGGTCGCGGCGGCACGGTAGGGCGTGGCGGTGGCCCGGCGCATGCGGCGATTCTGTCGCAGCCGCCGGGGTCGGTGACGGGGCGTTTCCGCACCACCGAACAGGGTGAAATGATTCGTTTCAAATTCGGCCTGCCGGATATCGCCGAGCAGAACCTCAATCTCTACTTGGCCGCGGTGCTCGAAGCCACCTTGCTGCCGCCCCCAAGCCCGGAGCCTGCCTGGCGCGAGCTGATGGATAAACTGGCCAGCGATGGCGTCAGTGCCTACCGCGCAGTGGTGCGCGAGCATCCGCAATTCGTCGATTACTTTCGCCAAGCCACGCCGGAACAGGAGTTGGGTCGTTTGCCCCTGGGTAGCCGCCCGGCCAAGCGTCGCGAGGGTGGGGTTGAGAGCCTGCGCGCGATTCCGTGGATTTTCGCCTGGACGCAAACACGCCTGATGCTGCCGGCCTGGCTGGGCTGGGAAGCGGCGCTGGATAACGCTTTTCAGCGCGGCGAAGGCGAGCTGCTTGGGCAGATGCGCGAGCACTGGCCGTTCTTCCGCACGCGTATCGACATGCTGGAGATGGTGCTGGCCAAGGCCGACGAGTCCATCGCCCAGTTGTATGACGAGCGTTTGGTCGAGCCAGCCCTGCGTCCGCTGGGCGAGCATCTACGCGGCCTATTGTCGCAGGCAGTGGTCGCAGTGCTGGGTTTGACCGGTCAGTCGCAGCTCTTGGCGCACAGCCCGGAAACCCTGGAGTCGATCAGCGTGCGCAACACCTACCTGGACCCGCTACACCTGCTCCAGGCCGAGCTGCTGGCCCGCTCCCGGCTGCGTGGCAATCAGGCTGACAGCCCTCTGGAACAGGCGTTGCTGGTCAGTGTGGCGGGCATTGCGGCCGGTTTGCGCAACACCGGCTAGGTGGATTGATAAGGGCGGTCGTGCTTTCGGCGGTGCAGATGTAGTGCGCGGCATAAAGCACTACCTGCTAGAAGTGGTCGCAGGTGTATCCGACTTTCGGTGGCTTGTGCGCTATGGGTGCGCTGTGTATCTTGAGCGGCCTTTCGGCACTCTGGCCCAGTTTGGCAGCGCTGCTTGAACAATTCTGAGATTGGCCCCACGAGGCGAGTCCGACGATTTTTACTTAAATCTTGAGGAGCACATCGATGCGTGTGATTTTGCTGGGGGCGCCCGGTGCCGGTAAAGGTACCCAAGCTGGTTTCATCACCAAGAAATTTGGTATTCCGCAAATCTCCACCGGTGACATGCTGCGTGCTGCGGTCAAGGCCGGCACAGAACTGGGCCTGGTTGCCAAAAGCGTAATGGACAGCGGTGGTCTGGTTTCCGATGACCTGATCATCAATCTGGTTAAAGAGCGCATCGCCCAAGCTGATTGCGCCAATGGTTTCCTCTTTGATGGCTTCCCGCGCACCATTCCTCAGGCTGAAGCCCTGAAGGAAGCTGGCGTGGTCATCGACAACGTGGTCGAAATTGCCGTTGATGACGAAGAAATCGTCGGCCGTATTGCCGGTCGCCGCGTGCACCCGGCATCGGGCCGCGTCTACCACACCGAACACAATCCGCCGAAAGTTGCCGGTAAGGATGACGAAACCGGTGACGAGCTGATTCAGCGCGAAGACGACAAAGAAGAAACCGTGCGTCATCGCCTGTCGGTCTACCACTCGCAGACCAAGCCGCTGGTGGACTTCTACCAGAAGCTCGCCGCCGCTGACGGCACGCCGAAGTACAGCGCCATCGCCGGCGTTGGCTCGGTCGACGAGATCACTGCCAAGGTGCTCGCTGCGCTCAGCTAAGCCTTGCTGCAGTCAGCCAACGGCCCGCTTTTGCGGGCCGTTGTCGTTTCTGCGGTTGGCGCGCTGGACTCGCTGAACGTCGTTCATAGAACAGTAACCTTGCGCGCCTAGGCTAGCATCGCTTCTGGTCTATACCACGACGAGATGGTCGTAGACTTCAAGCCTTAACCCATACTAAGGAAGAGAGCGCATTCAATGACCGAGAAAACAGCAAAGAGTGCCATCTGGTTGGGCCTTGCGTTAGCGCTGGTGGGGAGCCCTGCGGCTTTTGCCGATAGCGCAGCGAAGCCAAAGGCCGACTGCAGCGTTGCCGAGTTCACCATGGGCCTGCGTTTCCAGCAGCAATCGGCGGAAGTTCAGGCCCTGCAGCTGCAGGCCTACAACATCGCCACCCTGAAACTGGATGCGGCAGTGGCTGCGGCGAAAGCCCCGTCCAAGCTGGCCATCGTCACCGATCTGGATGAAACCGTTATCGATAACAGCGCGCTGCTGGCACGCGACCTGGCCAACTGTCACACCTATGACGCTTGGGACACCTGGCTGCCCTGGGAGCGCGACGGCACCCCAGTGCTGATTCCAGGGGCGAAGCAGTTCCTTGAGCATGCTGACAAGCTTGGCGTGACCATTCGTTATATCTCCGATCGTGCCGACGAGCAGAAGCCGCACACCCTGGCCACCCTGAGCAAACTCGGCCTGCCGCAGATCTCGGCGGAAAGCGTGCTGTTGCTGGGGCCGCCCAAGGTTGAGCGCCGCGCCATCGTCAGTGCCGATCATCAGATCGTGTTACTGCTGGGCGATACGCTGCATGACTTCGATGGGCGCTTCCGCAAGACACCACTGGCCGATCAGCGCGCCACCGTCGCCGCCGAATCAAGCAAATGGGGCACCGAGTGGATCGTCTTCCCTAATGCCACTTATGGCACCTGGTCGAAAGCGCCTCTGCAAGGTTGGGACGCCAAGACCGTTATCGAGCCCTGGTAAGCGCTTTACTCTGGCAGCAGCGGGGTTGTTCGGGACCGCTGCGTGCCTGTAGCTCTTCGAGTCCGCTCGCGTGACAGACCCAAATGATTGCGCTGGAAAAAAAAGCCCCAAGCCGGTCTAATGCCGATCCATTTCGTCACCTGTCCGAATGCAATGACCACTCTCCTGGCCCTGGATACCGCCACCGAAGCCTGCTCCGTTGCCCTGCTGCATAACGGCCAGGTGCTCAGCCATTACGAAGTGATTCCGCGCCTGCATGCCCAGCGTCTGCTGCCGATGATCAAGCAGCTGCTGGCCGATGCTGGGGTGCCGTTGTCGGCGCTCGATGCGATTGCCTTTGGCCGTGGCCCGGGTGCTTTTACCGGCGTGCGGATTGCCATCGGTGTGGTGCAGGGGCTGGCCTTTGCCCTGGAGCGTCCGGTGTTGCCGGTGTCCAACCTGGCTGTGCTGGCACAGCGCAGCCTGCGTGAGCATGGCGCGCAGCAGGTGGCGGCAGCCATTGATGCACGTATGGATGAAGTCTACTGGGGCTGCTACCGCGCCGAGCAGGGCGAAATGCGCCTGGCCGGCGTCGAGGCGGTATTGCCACCGGAGCGCGCCAGCCTGCCGGGCGATGCCAGTGGTGACTGGTTTGCCGCCGGTACTGGGTGGGGCACCTTTGCTGCGCGTATTCCGGTTGCCGTCAGCGGGCAGGATGCCGCCATGTTGCCGCACGCCGAAGACCTGCTCAGCCTGGCGCGCTTTGCCTGGGCCCGTGGTGAGGCGCTGGACGCGGACCTGGCGCAACCGGTTTACCTGCGTGATCAGGTGGCCACGCCCAAGGCTCCGGTTTAAACCGCCGATAGCGGCGCACCTTCTGTCGCGCATATTGCCGCGTTACGCCGCGCTTGATTGCCAAGCCGGTCTACGGGGGCTAAATTGCCATCACTTGTGTCCATCGTTGGCTAAGCAAGCCGAGCAGTAACTGATGCGTATCGACGGTTTTACTTCCTCTTATTCGCCAGACCGCAGTGCCCGCCCGGGCTCTGCGGTTACGCCATTTCGCGAAGCGCAGCGCGAGATTGAGGAACGTCGTGAGCAGCCCGCATCCCCCGCCAGCACCCAGGGTTTCGAACAAGTCGCTCAGGCGCGCAAGGTCGAAGCCAGTAATGCCAGCAGCGACAGCCTGCCATCGCGCCTGCAAGACCAGCTCTACCAGCCCCCGCTAAACAACCGCGCCGCCCAGGCGTTGGCCAGCTACAGCTCAACCGCCAGTTTCGCCAGCGAGACGGATGCCCAGCAGGTGCTCGGCCTCGATCTATACGCCTAATTAATGTTGCCTTACTACCTAGGCTGCCCGTCATGGAGCGAGCCCGCCTGGCGCGGCTCCTTGTATCCAGACGGCTGTCGCAATGCCGATTTTCTGCCGCTGTATGCTCAGGTGTTCAACGCCGTTGAGGGCAACACCACTTTCTATGCACAGCCTTCTGTTGAGACTGTGGCGCGCTGGGCCGAGCGCATGCCGGCGCATTTGCGTTTTTGCGCCAAGCTGCCGCGCGAGATCAGCCATAACGGCGACCTGCGTGACCAACTGAGCGCCACCGAGGATTTCCGCCGTCTGCTGGCGCCGCTGGGTAAGCGGGTGGCGCCGTTCTGGTTACAGCTGCCGGCGAGCTTTGGCCCGCAGCGTCTGGCGGAGCTGAGCGCGTTTATCGAGCCCTGGCAGGCCGAGGAGCTGGCCGTCGAGGTGCGTCATCCGGCGTTCTTTGCCAAAGGCGAGGAGGAACGCAGCCTTAATCGCCTGCTGCATGGCCGTGGTATTGAACGTATCTGTCTGGATTCTCGGGCGCTGTTCAGTTGTGTCTCCATTGCACCGGCGGTATTGCATGCGCAGGCGAAGAAGCCGCGCCTGCCGCTGCGGCCCACGGCCTTTAGCCAGGCGCCGCAGCTGCGCTTTATTGGCCACCCCGAGTTGTTGGCCAATGATCCATTTATGGCGCCCTGGCTGGACAAGGTGGCGGGCTGGATCGAAGAAGGCCGCACGCCTTATGTCTTTCTGCACACCTCAGACAACCGCCTGGCGCCGCAACTGGCGCAGCGCTTTCATCAGCAGTTGATGCTGCGTCTGCCTGGGTTGTCGGCCTTGCCACAAGTACAGGTCGAGGATCAGGTCGAGCAGTTGGGCTTGCTCTGATAGGCTGCGCCGCATGACTTTATTCCGTGCCTTTCTGCTTCTCTGTGTAGTGCTCGCCGGCCTGTTGCTGGTGATCTGGCGTGGTCTGCTGGATGTGCCGCCGCGCTGGAACCCCTGGGCGGTGCTGGATATTCGCGAAACGCCGAACCTGCTGACCAGCTTTAAGCTCTGGCGGCTGCAGGATGATCCGGCGTTGTGTCAGCAGGCTTTGAACACCTCCTCACTGCGCTTTACCCCGCAGGTCGACAGCAGCCCGGAGGTGGCCTGTCCGTTGAATAATACCCTGCGCGTACACAGCTCCGGCGTTGCTTTCAGCAGCAGCTTTATCGCCAGCTGCCCATTGGCGGCGGCCTTTGCTCTGTTTGAGCAGCATGATCTGCAGCCAACTGCCCAGGCAGTGTTTGGTCAGCGGGTGGCGCGGGTCGAGCATGTGGGTAGTTTCGCCTGCCGCACTATTGCCGGCAGTCAGCGGCGTAGCCAACATGCCTCGGCCAATGCGCTGGATATCATCGGGTTTCGTTTGGCCGATGGGCGGCGCATAAGTGTGCTGCAGGATTGGCCCAAAGAGGGCAAGAACGCAGAGTTTCTGCGCCAGGTGCAGCAGGCCGCCTGCAAGCGCTTTAACACCACCCTGGGGCCTGAATACAACGCGGCCCATCGTGACCACTTTCATGTGGATATGGGGCTGTGGCGGATGTGCCGCTAGCAGGTTGTTGATGGTGTTGGGCTTCGTGCCTCAGCGCCAACCTACAACTGCCTCATGCCTGCTGTCGTGCTAACGCTGCGCCAACAATAGATCAGCTGCCTGACCGCTGCGGCCGTCGGCGAATTCGAAGCGGCCGAGTTGGGCGATTTCGTCGTAAGCGCCCAGGGCAATCTTTACGTCGCGTGCTTGCAAGTCGATGGCGCTGACCCCCGCCTGGCTCAGTGACTGGCTGGATTGCCGGCCCTGAGCATCGAAGCGCAGCAGGCTCAGGCGCTCGAAGATCGCATCCTGGTTGTCGATGCGGCCATCGCCGTTGTCATCGTACTTGCGCAGTTCGGCAAAGCCGTTGGCCGCGCCGTTCTGGTCGCCGAACAGTTCGCGACCATCATCAATGCGGCCGTTGCCGTTGCGGTCATAGGCGAGCAGCGCATCGTCGCCGGTGGGCACGCTGATCTGGTCGAGTTTGCCGTCGGCATCCAGGTCAAAACGTACCGAACGGCTCAGGCCGCTGGTGCTGAAACCGTTGCCGGCCAGGTCCAGTACCAGGGGATCGGTTTTCTTCGGTTCGGCGTTGATATTGACGTTCAGCTCCAGCTCGCGCTGGGCGGCCAACTCCTGAAAATCACTGGCCTGGGCGGTGACGGCGGGTGGCTCGCTGGGCGTTTCTGGCGGGCTGGCGGGCGCCTTGGCTTCGGCTTCATCGGGCATCAGGGTGCGCCGCAGGATTTGATAATCCAGGGATGCGCGCTTGCCTTCCTCCAGTGTTTCGCTGATCGAGCTGGTGTTGGCGGCCGAAGGGGCGGCGCTGCGCGGGGCAGAAATCACATCAAACATGGCGAACTCGGTGCGGCTGGAAGCTGCCGGGTCTGGCAAAATGCCGCTCGGGTAGGTTATCGGCTGCTTTTGCAGTCAATTGAGTGATTTTTGAGCACATTTTCTGATGAGTGATGAGCGGCTAATAGCCAGAATTCGTATGCAAGCCCTGGCGCCCCATTTGCAGGCAGCGGCTGAAACCTGGGCGACGCGCCTGGGTTTGCCGCTGGAGGGCGACAGTGAGTTTGCCCTGCAACTGGGTGAGGGCGGCTTGCAGCTGGTTGAGCTGGGTCCGCAAGCGCCGGGGCCGGTGAAAGTGGATTTTGTCGAAGGCGCGGTGGCGCATCGCCGGCTATTCGGCGGTGGCAGCGGGCAGATGATCGCCAAGGCGGTGGGCGTGCAGGCTGGGGTACGCCCGACTGTGCTGGATGCCACGGCCGGTCTGGGTCGCGACGCCTTTGTGCTGGCCAGTCTGGGTTGCCGCATGACCTTGATTGAGCGCCAGCCGCTGATTGCCGCGCTGCTGGAAGATGGCCTGGCGCGCGCCGCGCTGGACCGCGATGTGGCGCCGATTGCCGCGCAGATGCAGCTGCGCGGCGGCAACGCCATCGAGCTGATACGCGCCTGGCAGGGTGAGCCGCCGCAGGTGATCTACCTCGACCCGATGTTCCCGCACCGCGACAAGAGCGCGCTGGTGAAAAAAGAAATGCGCCTGTTCCGCCCCTTTGTCGGCGATGACCTGGACGCGCCAGCGTTGCTGGAAGCCGCGCTGAACCTGGCCAGCCATCGGGTGGTGGTCAAGCGCCCGCGCAAGGCCCCGCTGATTGAAGGCGCCAAGCCGGGTTATGCCCTGGAAGGTAAATCCAGCCGCTACGACATCTACCCGAAGAAGAAGCTGCAGGCCGCCAGCGAGTAAGTTTCAGCCTGTTCACAGATGAAGCGTCGCATTGCGTAGGTTGGGTTGAGGCGCGAAGCCCAACACATTCAGCGTCCTTGCGTTGGGCTTCGCAGGCTCAGCGCCAACCTACGAGGCTTGCTCGGCGCGGAAGGCGCGCAGAAACACTTCAACCGCATCGCGCACATGGGCTTCGGCCTCGGCGCCCTGCAGGGCTTCGCCGCAGCCGATCAGCAGGCGGAAGTTGGCGCCGCCCTTGATCAGGCAGAAAAACTGATCCGCCGCGCTTAGTGGGTCGGGTACGCGCAGCTTGCCGCTTTGGTCGGCGCGGCGCAGCAGCTCTTCCATGCCATGCAATACGCGCTGCGGGCCGGCCTCATAGAACATCCGCGAGAGCTTGGAGTCCTGCGCTGCCAGGCTCACCATCACCCGGTGCAGCTCCACCGACTCACGGCTGTTGATCAGCTCATTGAAGCCCCGGCCGATATTCAGCAGCAGTTGTGCCACCGGCACTTCGTCGTTCAGCTCGAACAGCAGCTCCGGCAGTTGCTCCTCGCATTTGGACTGCACCGCCGCGGCAAACAGCTTCTCCTTGTCGGTGAAGTGGCTGTACACCGTGAGCTTGGAAACCCCGGCTTCCGCGGCAATCGCATCCATACTGCTACCGTCATAGCCATTACTGAGGAACAGGGTCTTCGCCGCTTCCAGAATGGCTTTGCGCTTGGCCAGGTCTTTTGGGCGACCGGGGCCGCTGGTTGGCAACACTTTGTTTGGCATTGGTCGTTTTTAATACTGGACTAGTGAGTTTGCTATTTTTACTATACCTGTCAGTTTAATTATTCAAAAGCCTCCACAAAGGTTAGTCATCATGTTTCGTCATGCACTGTCTGTTGCGTTGCCTGTCAGTCTTATCCTGTTGCTCGGCGCTTGCGGTAATGGCGAGCCTGCCAAGGTTTCCGTGCGCCCGGCCATGGTGGTGCAGCCACAGCTGGCTGGCGACCTGATGGATGCCTACCCCGGTGAGGTGCGTGCGCGCCTGGAGCCGGAACTGGCGTTCCGTATCGGTGGCAAGGTGGCCAAGCGTCTGGTCGATGTCGGCGCGCGGGTGAAGAAGGATCAGCCACTGGCTGAACTCGACCCGCAGGACGTGCGTCTGCAGCTGGAAGCCATCCGCGCCCAGGTGGCAGCGGCCGAGGCTAACCTGCAGCTGGTACGCGCCGAGCGTGATCGCTACAAAACCCTGCTGGCGCGCAACCTGGTCAGCCGTTCGCAATATGACAATGCCGAAAACACCTACCGCTCCGGTGAGGCGCGGGTGAAGCAGGTGCGCGCCGAATTCAACGTGGCCAACAACCAGGCCGGTTACGCCGTGCTGCGCGCCTCGCAGGATGGTGTGGTGGCGCAGCGCATGGTCGAAGTTGGCCAGGTGGTGGCCGCTGGGCAAACCGTGTTCACCCTGGCTGCGGACGGCGAGCGTGAAGTGCTGATCAACCTGCCGGAGCAAGCCTTCGAGCGCTTTAAGGTCGGTCAGGATGTCGCGGTTGAGCTGTGGTCGCAGCCGGACCAGCGCTTCCCCGGGCGCATCCGCGAGATGTCGCCATCGGCCGATCCACAATCGCGCACCTTCGCCGCCCGCGTTGCCTTCGTGGAAGGCAAAGTGCCGGCCGAGCTGGGCCAGAGCGCCCGCGTGTTTATTGCCCACAACGGTGATGTGCCGCTGGCCGTGCCGCTGTCGGCGCTGACGGCGGAGAAGGGCCAGCCCTATGTCTGGGTGGTCGATCCGAAGGATTCCACCCTCAAGCGCACCGATGTACGCATCGGTGCCTACGGCGAGAAAACCGTGCCGGTACTCGAGGGTCTGAGCGCTTCCGATTGGGTGGTGGCCGCCGGTGGCCAGGTGCTGCGTGAAGGCCAGCAGGTGCGTCCGGTTGACCGCGACAATCGTGCGGTGCAGCTGACGGCTCAGGCCAGCCCGACGGTCGAGGAGTAAGCCCGATGGATTTCAACCTATCCGCCTGGGCGCTGCGCAACCGCCAGATCGTCCTGTATCTCATGCTGCTGCTGGCTGTGGTCGGGGCTATTTCCTACACCAAGCTGGGCCAGAGCGAAGACCCGCCCTTTACCTTCAAGGCCATGGTGGTGCGCACCAACTGGCCAGGGGCGAGCGCCGAAGAGGTGTCGCGCCAGGTTACCGAGCGCATCGAAAAGAAGCTGATGGAGACCGGCGACTACGACAAGATCGTCTCGTTCTCGCGCCCGGGTGAATCCCAGGTGACCTTTATCGCCCGTGATTCGATGCACTCGGCCGACATTCCCGATCTGTTCTATCAGGTGCGCAAGAAGGTCAGCGATATTCGCCACACCTTGCCCCAGGGCATTCAGGGGCCGTTCTACAACGACGAATTCGGTACCACCTTCGGCAATATCTACGCGCTGACCGGTGAAGGCTTCGACTACGCCGTGCTCAAGGATTACGCCGACCGCGTCCAGCTGCAGCTGCAGCGGGTCAAGGACGTTGGCAAGGTCGACCTGCTCGGTCTGCAGGACGAGAAGGTGTGGATCGAGCTGTCCAACACCAAGCTGGCCACCCTCGGCCTGCCGCTGGCGGCCGTGCAACAGGCGCTGGAAGAACAGAACGCGGTGGCCGCCGCCGGCTTCTTCGAAACCGCTTCCGACCGCGTGCAACTGCGCGTCACCGGGCGTTTTGAAACGGTCGATGAAATCCGCAATTTCCCGATTCGCGTGGCCGACCGTACCTTCCGCATCGCCGATGTGGCCGAGGTTAAACGTGGCTTCAACGATCCGCCCGCACCGCGTATGCGCTATATGGGCGAAGACGCCATTGGCCTGGCCGTATCGATGAAAGCCGGTGGCGACATTCTGGTGCTGGGCAAGGCCCTGGAAGGCGAGTTCGCCCGCCTGCAGGAAACCCTGCCGGCCGGCATGCAGCTGAGCAAGGTGTCCGATCAGCCAGCGGCGGTGAAAACCGGCGTCGGCGAGTTCGTCCGCGTGCTCACCGAAGCGGTGATCATCGTGCTGCTGGTGAGCTTCTTCTCCCTGGGCCTGCGCACCGGTCTGGTGGTGGCGCTGTCGATTCCGCTGGTGCTGGCGATGACCTTTGCCGCCATGTACTACCTCGGCATCGGTTTGCACAAGATTTCCCTCGGCGCGCTGGTGCTGGCGCTGGGCCTGATGGTGGATGACGCGATCATTGCCGTGGAGATGATGGCGATCAAGATGGAGCAGGGCTACGACCGCATCAAAGCGGCCAGTTATGCCTGGACCAGCACCGCCTTCCCCATGCTCACCGGTACCCTGATCACCGCCGCCGGCTTCCTGCCGATTGCCACCGCGCAGTCCGGCACCGGCGAATACACCCGCTCGATCTTCCAGGTGGTGGCGATTGCCCTGCTGGTGTCGTGGATCGCCGCCGTGGTGTTTGTGCCGTACCTGGGTGCCAAACTGCTGCCGGACCTGGCCAAGCTGCACGCGGCCAAGCACGGCGGCAGCGCCGACGGTCACGACCCCTACGGCACGCCGTTCTATCGGCGCGTGCGTACAGCGGTGGAATGGTGCGTACGTCGGCGTAAAACCGTGATCGTGCTGACTATTGCGTTGTTTGTCGGCTCGATCCTGTTGTTCCGCTTTGTCCCGCAGCAGTTCTTCCCGGCGTCCGGCCGTCTGGAACTGATGGTCGACCTCAAACTCAGTGAAGGCGCCTCCCTGGCCGCCACCGAAGAGCAGGCCAAGCGTCTGGAAAAATTGCTCAGTGGCCATGAAGGCATCGACAACTTCGTCGCCTACGTCGGCACCGGCTCGCCGCGCTTCTACCTGCCGCTGGACCAGCAACTGCCGGCCGCCAGCTTTGCCCAGTTTGTGGTGCTGGCGAAAAGCATCGAAGACCGCGAGAAGATCCGCACCTGGCTGATCGAGGTGCTCAACGACGAGTTCCCGACCCTGCGCACGCGCATCTCGCGTCTGGAAAACGGCCCGCCCGTGGGTTACCCGGTGCAGTTCCGCGTTTCCGGTGAGCATATCGACGAAGTGCGCCAACTGGCCCGCCAGGTCGCCGACAAGGTGCGCGAGAACAGCCATGTGAGCAACGTGCACCTGGACTGGGAAGAACCGAGCAAAGTCGTGCGCCTGAACATCGACCAGGAGCGCGCCCGCGCCCTGGGCGTCAGCACCGCCGATCTGTCGCGCTTCCTGCAAAGCTCGCTGACCGGCTCGCCCGTCAGCCAGTACCGCGAAGGCAACGAGCTGATCGAAATCCTCCTGCGCGGCACCCTGAGTGAGCGTCAGGAACTCGGCCTGCTGCCAAGCCTGGCGGTGCCCACCGACAATGGCCGCAGCGTACCGTTGTCGCAGATCGCCACCCTGGAGTACGGCTTCGAGGAAGGCATCATCTGGCACCGCAACCGCCTGCCGACCGTCACCGTGCGTGCCGACGTGTATGGCAAGGAGCAGCCGGCGAGCCTGATCAAGCAGATCCTGCCGACCCTCGAACCCGTGCGTGCGCAACTGCCGGACGGCTACCAGCTGGACGTCGGCGGTACCGTGGAAGACTCCAGCCGTGGTCAGGCTTCGGTCAACGCCGGTATCCCGCTGTTTATCGTGGTGGTGCTGACCCTGCTGATGCTGCAGCTGAAGAGCTTCTCGCGCTCGGCCATGGTGTTCCTCACCGCGCCGCTGGGGCTGATTGGCGTAACGCTGTTCCTGCTGATTTTCCGCCAGCCGTTCGGCTTCGTCGCCATGCTCGGCACCATCGCCTTGTCGGGGATGATCATGCGTAACTCGGTGATTCTGGTCGACCAGATCGAGCAGGACATCGCCGCCGGTATGGACCGCTGGCACGCGATCATCGAAGCCACCGTGCGGCGTTTCCGCCCCATCGTGCTGACCGCCCTGGCGGCGGTACTGGCGATGATTCCGCTGTCGCGCAGCGTGTTCTTCGGGCCGATGGCCGTGGCCATCATGGGCGGCCTGATCGTCGCCACCGCGTTGACCCTGCTGTTCCTGCCTGCGTTGTATGCGGCGTGGTTCCGGGTTAAGGAAGCGGAGTCAAGGTCAGCCTGAGTCGGCGCTTGCTGATGTGAAAAAGCCAGGCCAAGCGGGTCTGGCTTTTTTATGCCTTTTGCGTAGGCCGTTTGCTGGCCTGCTGTCAAAAATATGCAACTACCTCCAGCTGCGCTTGAGCAGGTTATGCAGCGATTACAGTCTGTTACATGGGTGTTCAGGCAGATTTAGCGAATTATCTGCTTACGTTTCGTCGTTTTTGTTTGACATATTTTACGTATTTGCCAGACTGCGCGACCTTGAACGGGCGCGTGCAGCTACCCGTCAAAAATGGTCATAACAAAAACCTGTAGCCCATCGATCCGTCCTGCGCAGCCTGCGTGGGCCATGCATGCGGTGGGCTGACGTCTGTGGAACGGGAAAGCATGCTGATCTGGTTCGTTGCGCTCTATTTGCTGGTGACTGTCGCCATCGGTTTCTACGCCTCCACCCGGGTGCACAACACCCGCGATTTCGCCTCCGGTGGTCGTAGCATGGGCTTCCCCATCGTCGCCGCCATGGTGTTTGCCACCTGGTTTGGTAGCGAAGCGGTGCTGGGCATCCCCGCCACCTTCCTCGAAGAAGGCTTTGCCGGCATCGTCGAAGACCCGTTTGGCTCCTTTGGCTGCCTGTTCCTGGTCGGCCTGATCATCGCCCGGCCGCTGTACCGGATGAACCTGCTGACCATCGGCGACTACTTCAAGAAGCGCTTCGGCCCGCAGGTCGAGCTGATCATCAGCCTGGTCATCGTCATGTCCTACCTGGGCTGGATCGCCGCGCAGCTGATTGCGCTGGGCCTGGTGTTCAACGTCATCTCCGACGGCAGCATCAGCACCACCCAGGGCATGTTCCTCGGCACCTTTATCGTGCTGCTGTACACCCTGTTCGGCGGCATGTGGTCGATTGCCCTGACCGACTTCTTCCAGATGATCATCATCGTCGTCGGCCTGATCTATCTGGTCTGGCTGTTCAGCGACATGGCCGGCGGCGCCGACCTGGTGATCAGCAAGGCGGCCAGTGAAGGCAAGTTCACCTTTATGCACGCCTTCGAGCCCAAGGACATCGTCGCCTTTATCGGCGCAGCCGTGACCATGATGCTCGGCTCCATCCCGCAGCAGGACGTGTACCAGCGCGTGATGTCGGCCAAGAGCGAGAACATCGCCGCGCGCGCCTCGATGACTGGTGCGGTGTTCTACCTCGGCTTCTGCATGCTGCCGGTGTTTCTGGTGTACGCCGCCTCGATGATCGACCCGGCGCTGGTCGAGAAGTGGCTGGCCGAAGATTCGCAGATGATTCTGCCGCTGATGATTCTGGAAAAGACCCCGCTGTTCGCCCAGATCATGTTCTTCGGTGCGCTGCTCTCGGCGATCATGTCCACCGCCTCGGGCACCCTGCTGGCACCGTCGGTGACTTTGACCGAGAACGTACTCAAGCGCTTCCTGCCGGTGCTTAACGACAAGCAGTTCCTGCTGCTGATGCGCGTCACCATCGTGGTCTGCGCCGTGGCCACTCTGAGCTTTGCCCTGTACTCGGATGCGAGCATCTACGAGATGGTCGGCAACGCTTACAAGGTGACCCTGGTCGCGGCCGTGGTGCCGTTGTTTGCCGGGTTGTTCTGGAAACGTGCGACCACCCAGGGTGCGCTGGTTGCCATCGCCTTTGGTCTGGTGTCGTGGATCTATCTGGAATACACCTGGACCGAAGCTGCCTTCTGGCCGCCACAGCTGGCGGGCCTGCTGTTCAGCATGGCCGGTATGTTGATTGGTACGCTGTTGCCGCAGTGGAGCCGTAATCACAACGGCACGCTGGTGGCGCAGGCGGAATAAGCCTGGCGTTTATCTGACAGAACCCCGCTGATTGGCGGGGTTTTGTTTTTGGGGCAGGGCGAGGGCTGTCGCCTCTGTAGGAGCGGCCCATGGCCGCGAGCTTTGTTGTTTTCTGGGATTGGTCTTTGTATGCGCCGCTTTTGCTGCGTTTCGGATATTGGTTCCGCCCTTACGGCGGCTCACTTTTGGCAGACGCCCCAAAAGTAAGCAAAAATTCTTGCCCCTTGCATCCGGGTCTCGCTGCGCTCGACTTCCCTCGTTCCATCATTGCTCCAGGGGCCCGCCGCGAAGGGCCATCCCTGGCCCATCGCGGCTCTCGCGGCATCCATGCCGCTCAACCCCTTCCGCAACGACTCCACTCGGCCTTCTGATGGGGCGTTTGGCGTCGTCTGCGAGATTGTGGGCGAATGATAAAAAGGCCAAACCAGCGCTGCGTAGGATGGGTGGAGCGTAGCGATACCCATCAATCAACGGCATGGGTATCGCGTTGCTCAACCCATCCTACGGATCTACCGCAATCCTGTAGGAGCGGGCTTGCCCTCGATGCTTTTGCTTCGGCTTTTACGTTCTGCTTTGTCTTCCAAAACTCGCATAGGCGACGCGGTCCCCGAATCCCGTCAGGAGGCCGAGTGGAGGTGCTGTGGAGAGGGGCGTTTGGCATGGATGCCAAACGAGGAACGATGGGCCAGGGATGGCCCACCGTGACGACCCTCGGAACAGCACCGTAGCGAGGGGAGTTGAGCGCAGCGAAACCCGGATGCCGGGCGCGCTTTCTCTTTGGTTACTTTCTCTTTGCGCGCGCAAAGAGAAAGTAACTCGCCGTAAGGGCGAAAAGGTGATTCACAGCCAATGCATATGCGGCGGGTGTTAGAGGCTTGATGGGTATCGCGCGGCTCAACCCATCCTACGAGCTGACCGTGCTGATGCGGCAATCTCGCTCCAGGTCGATGGATTTACTCGGCCATGACTTTTTCCATAACGTGATTGCAATAGCCACAGAGCCCGTCTAAATCCTGCTCATCCAATGAAAGGCCAGTGTCACACCTAGAGCAGGATCGGTATTCAAGCTCATAGAAACAGGCTGCGCACTCCCCATGGTCATTGAGAAACGAGTCTTCGCCGCATTCCGGGCAGCAGTCTGTTGCTCCACTCTCTCCATCCATAGCTCTTGTATAGTTTTCAGCACCCATACTCGTAGACACTGCAGGCCCTACAATTTGGGCATATAGGCTTTCTTCTTGGCAGTTGCTGCACAGAAATCTGATGTCGGCTCGTTTAGCTTTGACGTCAATGACCTTTATCAACTGAGACTCACATTCAGGGCATCTCATCTCCTGTATAGAGTCCTTTACCTCCTCAAAGGGCCATGACACCGACAGCAGGTTTTCTTGGCATAAGCCCAACTCAGCCTGATAGACAGTTCCTACCTCCAGCATTAGAGCCCATGTTTCCTCCCCTAATATTTCAACTGGCTCTTTACCTAAGTGAGGGCTACAGAACTCCATGACCAGATGGAGAAGGTTTGAAATGGCCTCTTTCAAGCGAGCCTCAGGAAGCTGGCTGTAATAATGTTCGATATCGTTTCGAATATCCTGAAGCTGCGTGAGGTGCTTCCAGGTGATGCCGTTGATGCCGAGTGAGTCGAAGCGCTCCTGGATTTCTCTTACATCAACAGTTCCTTTGCTTTTGCCTGACCAGACAATAGCGCCAGTTTCCTTGTCCAGCTGGGGTAGAACCCTACTTTTAAGAAGCGATTCGTTAGTACCATCTGGGCTGAGCTGATGCAGTTTGTGTTTCAGAAGCAGCAGAATTCCTGCATAGAGGTTTCGGATAGCAGAAAGAACTCGGCGTGGATCATCATCATGGAAGTCCTCCATTCCGATTTGGATAGATTCGACAGCGTTCTTCAGAATCGACATATGCACTACCTCCCACCGTTGATATAGCGCATTAACCGCGTTAGACCGGCTTTAGACACGCCGGTCTGCCACAGCCACGAGTTCACTTCTTAGGGAAAAGGGACAGATTTACTTTTAAATAAATCAAATTTTTGCAGTGCCAAAAAGCCAGACCTCACGGTCTGGCTTTTTCACATCTACGTCACCCTTCTTACAATGCCCCAAACACCTTCTTCGCCAAACTAGTCGCGGCACCCGCCGGGTTCTGGCGGATGCTGGCTTCCTGCTCGGCGATCATCGCAAACAGACCGTCCAGCGCCTGCTCGGTTACATAGTTTTCGATATTCGCGCTTTTCGCGTCGATCACGCCGAAGCTCGCGGCTTGGCCGGCGAAGCTGTTGTATTGCTTGGCCAGGCCGACCTGGTCGGTGGCTTGCTTGACGATAGGCAGGAACTTGGCGCGGATCTGTTCGCGGCTGGTTTTGTTCAGGTATTGGGTGGCGGAGTCGTTCGAGCCAGCAAGGATGCTTTTGGCGTCCTGCACGGTCATCTTCTTCACCGAGTCCACCAGCAGCGCCTGGGCTTGCGGTACGGCGGCTTCGGCAGCTTTGTTCATGCTCGCTTCAAGCTGATCAACCTGCGCGCCCATGCCCATCATCTTCATGGTTTTCGCGGCTTTGCCGAGGTTGCCCGGCAGTTCGATGCGCACGTCCGGGTTGTTGCTGAAGCCGCCGGGTTTGCCGAGCTGCTGCACGGCTACTTTGGCGCCTTGGGTGAGGGCGTCCTTGAGGCCGCCGCTGGCGTCGCTTTGCGAGAGGTCGGCCAGCGACAGGGCGAAGGCGCTGCTGGAGAGGGCGAGGCCGGCGGCCAGGGAAAGCAAACGAAGCATGGTGGGCATCCTTGTGCGATGGAGGGGCAGTTGCTGGAGCTTAACGGACTGGCGCGCACAGGCAAATCGGCATCTGTGCTCGTCTGGCGCAGCTGCAGGCTGTGGGCCAGTATTTAGCCGCAGAGTGAGACAACGGCTTAGGCGGAGAGCGGCCATGCGTGGTTATCGGATGATGGGCGGGTGTGTGCTGGCTGCGCTGTGGCTGTGCGTGGCCAGCCCTGCGGCGCAGGCCAGTTTGTTTGACTGGATGTCGACGCAGCTCAATGAGGCCGAAGAAGCCGAGGTGGATAGCCTGGTGCTGCCGGTGCCGGAGGATTGGATCGGCGACTTCGATGGCATGCGTGAGCGGCGTTTGGTGCGGGTGCTGGTGCCGTACAGCAAGACCTTCTTTATGGTTGATCGCGGCCGCCAGCAGGGCATCAGCTATGAGCTGGGCAAGGCGCTGGAGGCGTGGCTTAACGCCCGGCATCCATATGCGCAGAAGTCGTTGCGCTGGCAGGTGATGTTTATTCCGGTGGCGCGCAACGAGCTGATGCCCAGGTTGCTCAGCGGCGGCGGAGATATCGCCGCCGGTGGCCTGACGATTACCGAGGGGCGGCTGCAGACCGTGGATTTTGCCGCGCCGTTCTCCAGCAATATCCGTGAGGCGGTGATTACCGGGCCGTCCAGTGCCGCGCTGAGCACGCTGGAGGATCTCGCCGGGCAAGAGGTCACGGTGCGCGCTTCAAGCAGTTATTTCGAGCACCTGGTCGGTATCAATCGGCAGTTCAAGGCGCGCGGCTTGAAGCCGATCAAGATCATCGCGGCGGATGAGAACCTGGAGTCCGAAGACCTGCTGGAAATGCTCAACGCCGGGCTGCTTAATGCCGTCGTGGTCGACCGCTATATCGCCGAGGCCTGGAGCCCGCTGTATAGCAAGCTGCAGATTCACGATGAGTTCTATATCCATGAGGGGGCCGAGTTTGCCTGGGCGATCCGCAAGAGCAGTCCGCTGCTCAAGCAGGAGCTGGCGGCGTTTGTGGACAAGCACAAGGCCGGCACGGCGTTTGGCAACAACCTGCGCAACAAGTACGTGAAAAACAGCAAGCGTGTGCTGAATGCCGCCAGCGAGGCGGAGCTGAAGAAATTCAACGAGTTGGTCGGTTTGTTTGAGAAGCACGCCGGCACTTATGAGTTCGACTACCTGATGCTGATGGCGCAGGGGTATCAGGAGTCGCAGCTCAATCAGGCGGCGCGCAGCCCGCGTGGCGCGGTGGGCATCATGCAGTTGCTGCCGACCACGGCGGCTGACCCGGTGGTGGGCATCAAGGGCATCGACAAGAGCGCCGACAAGAATATTGAGGCGGGCAGCAAGTACATGCGCGTGCTGGCCGACAAGTACCTGGACGACCCCGAACTGACGCCGATGAACAAGACCCTGCTGAGCTTTGCCGCCTACAACGCCGGGCCCGGCAACCTGCGCAAGTTTCGCCGCCTGGCGGAGAAGTCAGGGCTGGATCAGAACGTCTGGTTCGGCAATGTCGAGCACTCGGCAGCAAGAGTGGTCGGCCGCGAGACGGTCGATTACGTCGGCAATATCTACAAGTACTACGTGGCCTACAAACTGGCCGAGACGAAAAACCGCACGCGGCGCGGGCTGACGCACAAGGCTGAGCACTAGCCGAGCGGCCATGGCGCACGTTAAGTGCTACGGCCCGGCGCTTATTCATCTATAACTCACTGCATGCGTCTGACGTATTCGGCGTCAGCGCGCGTACGCAAATTGCATAGGCAACGCTGTATTTGCAGTACCTGATCTTGCTGGTGGAACTAGGAGCGGTTCGTAAGCAGTTCTGGTAGTCCCTCTGAGCGTCCTTTCCAAGCAGGAGTAATGGCATGGCTTTTGTCCCCGTTCGGCTGTCGCAGCGTTTGACCCTGGGTTGCATCGTCCTTCTGATTCTGACCGCGCTGGCGGTGTTTGCCGTGATGGCCCTGCGTGGCCAGCCGCGTGTGGTGGCGGCCAGTGGCGAGCTGATCGAGCAGACCGGTAGCGCCATCGTGCGCCAGCTGGCGTTGCAGTTGGCGCGCATTGAAGGGGTGACGGCCAGCCTGGCGCACCTGGCCGAGGTGCTGCCGCGTGAAGAGCCGCTGTACCTCAACAGCCTGCCCAATCTGATCGACAGCCAGGGTGATAAAGCGATTGCCGGCGGCGGTGTGTGGCCCGAGCCCAATGCCTTCAGCGAGGGCACGGCGCGGCGCAGTTTCTTCTGGGCGCGCGGCGCGGATGGTCGTCTGGCTTATTCCGATGATTACAACGCCGCCGATGGCCCCGGTTACCACAACGATGGCTGGTATACCGGCGCGCGCAGCAGCCCGGCCGGCCAGTGCCTGTGGTCGGAGGCCTATAAAGATGTGTTTACCGGTGTGCCGATGGTGACCTGCAGCGTGCCTTATCAGCTTGAGGGGCGCTTTGCTGGTGTCGCCACCCTGGATCTGCTGCTGGACGATCTGGCGCGCTTTCTCACCGAGCAAGGCAAGGTCACCGATGGCTACGCCTTCGCCCTCGATCAGGCCGGTAACGTGCTGCATTTCCCCGGCATGACTGGGGCTAAAGGCGGCGACATGCTTAAGTTCGCCGACCTGGCGCAGCAGCACGGTTGGCTCAAACCGGTGCAGGCGGCGCTGACCAGCAGCAGCTCAGGGGCGATTCGCAACCTTGATCTGCAACACGATGAACAGCTTAAGCAGGCCAGCCGCGTCAGCCTGTTTGTAATGCCCGACACCGGCTGGGTCATCGGCCTGGTCACCCCGCAGGAGCGGGTTACCGGTCTGGCCAAGGCGCTGACCTGGGAGATTTTGCTGTTCCTGCTGCCGCTGCTGGCGGTGTTGCTGGCGCTGGCCTGGTTGGCTGGGCGCAAGCTGATCGGTCAACTGGAAGAAACCACCGCGCAGATCGATTCCCTGGGCCGCGGTTCGACCAGCCGCGATGTTGAGTTGAGCGTGGAGCGCGAGGATGAAATCGGCGCGCTGCGTCACGCGGTCAATCGCTATGCCGGGCAGTTGCGCACCATGCTTCAGCGCATTGCCGAGGAGGCCGATCATCTGCAGGCCGAAGCCGCGCAACTGGGTGGCCTGAGTAGCACCCTGGCCGGGCGTGCCGAGCAGCAGCGCCAAGAGAACACTCAGTTGGCGGCGGCGATTACCGAGATGTCGTCGAGTGCCCAGGAAGTGGCGCAGAACACCAACGACTGCGCCAATACCGCGCAGAGTTCACTGCTGGTGGTGCAGCAGGGGCAGCAGAAGGTGGCCTCCAACAGCTCGGCAATTCAGGCGCTGTCGGCGGAAATGGCCGGTGCGGCCATGGTGATCAGCCGGCTGGAGAAAGACAGCCAGCAGGTCGGTGCGGTGCTGGATGTGATCAAGGCGATTTCCGAACAAACCAACCTGCTGGCGCTGAATGCCGCCATCGAGGCCGCACGGGCCGGTGAGCAGGGCCGTGGTTTTGCCGTGGTGGCTGATGAGGTGCGCACCCTGGCCGGTAAAACCCAGGCCTCGGCCAATGAGATCAGCACCATGATCAGCGCGCTGCAGCAGGCCTCACGCCAGGCGGTGCAAGCGATGCAGGCTGGCGAGGCGCGTACCGAACACGCGGTGGTCGAGGCCGAAGGCGCGGCGACGGCGCTGTCCAGTACGGTGCAAAGCTTCGATGATATTTCCCAACGCGCTCAGCAGATCGCCGTGGCGGCGCAGCAGCAAAGCCATGTGACTCAGGAGATCAACGAACTGGCGGTGCGCATCCACAGCATCAGCGAAGAAAACGCCCGCGACGCCCAGGCGCTGGATCAGGTCAGCAGCGCCATGCAGGCGTTGTCGTCACGCTTGACCGGGTTAAGCCGCGGCTAGGAGGCCGCTTCGTAGCCCGGATGCAATCCAGGAGCGGACATGCAGGGCGCGAGGCTTCCCCGGATTGCATCCGGGCTACAGGTTGTTAGGCGTTTAAGCGCTGCAGCTCGCGGCGCACCATCTGCGCGTAGGCGGCGGGTTTTAAGGCGTACAACTCGGCAGCAACCCAGCTGAGCCAACGCCCACCCAGCTCGGCCTTGGCTGCCAACAGGCGCTGCGCTTCGGCTTCAGCGCGGGCCTGGTTGGCCTGGTGAAACTCGGCGCGCGACGGTTTGCTGGTGGGGTCGTTGTCTGGGGGCATGGCGTTCGCAGGACTTGGGGCTGTGTGGGGTGGGTCGGGGCGCGTAGCTGACGCTTTATCCATCCACCAAATCGCATGGTGGATGGAAAGAGCGTCATCCACCCTACGGTTATGCAAGTGTCGCAGGACGTAGGAGCAACTGTCTTAACCAGTCGTTTGTCGCCACTCGGTATCGTCGCGGATCATGGCATTCAATCGAACCACCAGCACTCGCATACAGGCGACTAATGCAACCTTTGCACACTTGCCTCGCTCGCGCAGTGCCAAGTAACGCGCATTGAAGT
>Ga0209504_1000068_pt1 | contig 101407 bp, 95 predicted proteins | sample COGITO_mtgs_1005_FD_184791 | JGI IMG/M metagenome (GOLD analysis project Ga0209504, IMG submission 184791) | Pelagic marine microbial communities from North Sea - COGITO_mtgs_100511 (SPAdes) (version 2) | ecosystem: Environmental > Aquatic > Marine > Epipelagic ... | reverse complement strand
CCAATGGAGCAACACATTCCATTATTTCATTTCTAGCTCCATAAGCTCCTACAGGAAAACCACCTCCAATTACCTTTCCCAAACAAGTAATATCAGCTTCCGCGCCAAGAAGCTCTTGAGCACCTCCAAATTTAGAACGAAAACCTGTCATTACTTCATCTGCAATTAACAAGGCTCCTTTGGCTTGTAAGTACTCTTTTAATTCTTTTAAGAAACCATTCTGTGGGATTACAACTCCCATATTTCCTCCAACTGGCTCTATAATAACTCCAGCAATATCTAAATGTTCTTCAAAATGTTTTTTTACACTGTCTAAATCATTATAGGTAGCAATTAAAGTATTCTTTACAGCGCCTTCAGGAACTCCCATACTTCCAGGAATACATAGGGTAGCTAATCCAGAACCAGCAGCAACTAATAATGCATCTTGGTGTCCGTGGTAGCATCCTGAAAATTTAATAATTTTATCTTTCCCTGTATAAGCTCTTGCCAAACGGATACCACTTATAACAGCCTCTGTTCCAGAATTAACGAACCTTACCTTATCCATTCCAGGAAATGCATCACATACTATTTTTGCAAGTGTTATTTCGTTTTCTGTAGAAGCTCCAAATGAATAGCCATTTTTTAATGCTTTGTGCACAGCTTTCTGAACTTTTTTATGGCGATGACCTAAAACCATTGGTCCGTATGACAGTACTAAATCTACATACTTATTTCCATCAACATCTATAATTTGAGAACCTCTTCCTCTTTTAATAAATAAGGGATTTCCTCCAACAGATGTAAATGCTCTTACAGGAGAATTAACCGCTCCTACTAGATTTACTAGCCCTTTTTCGTATAGTTTTTGAGATTTTTTAAAGCTCATTTTTTTGTTGTTAGTAGTAACTTTAAGAACCTTTTACCGCTTTTAATTTAATTGGGTTATAAAGGCTCTTTAAATAACCGTTATTGTTTTTTTAAAACCCTGGCCGCTTCTTTTGCAAAATAAGTAATAATGATGCTAGCTCCTGCCCTTTTCATAGAAAGCAAACTCTCCATCATTACTTTTTCGCCATCTATCCAGCCTTTTTCTGCTGCTGCTTTTACCATAGCATATTCTCCACTTACGTTGTAACAAGCAATTGGTCTGTCAAAATCATTTTTTAAATCGCGTATGATATCTAAATAAGACAATGCGGGTTTCACCATTAAAATATCGGCTCCTTCTTGATCGTCAAAATTAGCTTCACGCAAACCTTCATCTCTGTTTGCAGGATCCATTTGATAGGTTCTTCTATCGCCAAAAGTTGGTGCAGAGTCTGCTGCATCTCTAAACGGACCATAAAAAGCTGATGCGTATTTTACTGAATACGCCATAATTGGTAAGTTAACAAATCCAGTATTATCTAGCGTTTCTCGAACCATTTTAATGGTTCCATCCATCATCCCAGAAGGTGCAACCATATCTACTCCTGCTTTTGCATGAGAAACTACTTGTTTTGCTATGTTTACAAGTGTTGCATCATTATCTACATCATTATTATGAATAATTCCACAATGTCCGTGAGAGGTGTATTCACAGAAACAGACATCAGTAATTACATATAATGTTGGATAGTTTTTTTTGATAAAACGTATTGCTTGTTGCATAATTCCGTTATCATTCCAGGTCTCTGTTCCTTCTTCGTCTTTATTGGAAGGAATACCAAATAGCAAAACAGCAGGAATATTTAATTCAACAACCTCCTCTAATTCTTTTGAAATTCTATCTAATGAATAGCGTTTAATTCCTGGCATTGAAACAATTTCTGTTTCTATATTTTCCCCTTCTTCTATAAATAACGGGTAAACAAAATCATCTACAGAAAGTTTTGTTTCTTGTACTAATCTTCTAATTCCCTCAGATTTTCTTAATCTTCTAGTTCTATTGTACATAATGTGAGTTCACTAATTCAATAACACTTTCTACCGTTGGTAATTGTGCAACTTCTACTTTCTCAAAATGTTTTTTTGCCTCTTTAGCGGTAGATGCTCCAATACAAAAAGCCACCTTATCTGTGGTGTTTTTTTGGAGATAACTTTCTACTGTGGAAGGACTGTAAAACAGCACTCCTTGAACATTTTGAGGAACTACCTCTGGACTATACATGGTCTTATAAGCCTCAACTTCGTTTACTTTAATTTTATTTTCAGAAAGTATCTTAGATAAAGTATCTAAACGTAAATCACTACAAAAATAGGTAACGTTATTCCCTTTCATTTCTTTAGAAAGGTACTCCGCTAACTTTTCAGCATTCTTTTCAGCATGATTTACAGGTCCTATTTTTTGTTGAATCAACTTCTTAGTTCTTCTGCCTACACAAAAGATGTTTTTGAAATTTAATTCATCTTTTGTGAAATTATCTAGCAAGGCTTCTACACCGTTTTTGCTGGTAATAATTACATTTTCTATAGCTTCTTTAACTACTTTTGGAGCTATTCTATTAGACCTTACTTTAATAAAATCCGAACTCTCTGATGCAATATTGTTATGAAATAATTTTGCCTGACTTACAGAAAGTGATTTTGTTGAAAATACACGATTACTTATTTCTTCTTCAACATCTATATCGTCTATGATCAATTGCTTTCCTCCTCTATCAATAACATAATCTGCACAATCTTGTGCTAAATAACGATGTTTACCTAGGGGTGTAATTTTAGCAACCTCTATTTTCTTTTTTCCGTCTTTACTTAATAGTACTCCTTTAAAATTTATTTCTTCTGTTTTTTCATCTACATAAGCAAGTGCTCCAATTGGTGCAGTACAACCACCTTCTAAACGATGTAAAAATTCTCGTTCTATAGATACACATACTTCCGTTTCATGATGATTTAGTTGTTCGCATGCGTCTTTTACAAAATCATCTTCAGCCAAAGAAACCACCATAATAGCTCCTTGAGCTGGTGCTGAAATCATCCAAGAAAGGTTCACTGCTCCAGCAGGTCGTTTTCCTATTCTTTCTAAACCAGCAGCTGCAAATACAGCGCCATTCCAATCATTATCTTCTAACTTCTGTAATCGAGTATTTACGTTTCCTCTTAGTTCAACAACTGTGTGCGTTGGAAAACGATTTAACCACATTGCTTTTCTTCGCAAACTACCTGTTGCTATGGTTGCTTCTTTACGAGCAAAAAACTCTTCAGTATCTTTTAAAACTAGAATATCACTATAATTTGCTCTTTTTAAAACCGCTGCTTGAATGATTCCTTCTGGTAAAACAGTTGGAACATCTTTCATAGAGTGTACAGCAATATCTATTTCGTTATTTAACAAAGCAATATCTAGGTTTCTTGTAAAAACTCCCGTAATTCCTAACGCATAAATTGGCTTGTTGAGAACAATATCTCCTGTAGATTTTATAGGAACTATTTTTGTTTCATACCCTAATTCATTCAACATTCGTTGAACTTTATTGGCCTGCCACAACGCTAATTCGCTATCGCGTGTACCTATTCTAATAACTTTCTGCATAGAGTATTGTTATGATTTTCCGAAAACTTTAGACATTATTTGAATACTATCATTCACAGAGGTCTCTTCTTCTTTCAGATGTTTTACAAACTGAGTTGTAATCTTTTGTATAAACCTATTGGTAAGTATCTCTGCATGGTTTTCATCAAAATTCTTAATTTTCTTTTTTTGAAAATTAATTTCGTCTTTTTGAATTGCTTCTAAAGACTCTTTTAAAGCATTTATGGCTGGTACTAATTTTCTGTTATTTAACCAATCATTAAATTCTTCTTTGTGAACTTCAATAATTTCTTCTGCTTTGGGAACTTCCTTTTGTCTTGTTGACAGTGTTTCTAGTGTTATTTTAGACAATTCATCAACGTTTACCAAAGATACGTTTTCAAATTCACTCACAGAGGTGTCTACATTCTCTGGCATCGATAAATCTAGAATTAAAATCTCCTTATCACTAGAAAGGTGCTCTTTAGTAACTGTTGGCGTATCTGAACCTGTTGAAACTATTAAAATATCTGAATTGGCAATTTCTTGCGTAAGATTTTCAATCGAAGAATTTCTGATAGATGTATGCTCTTTTACAAAAGAAATTGCTTTTTCTTCAGTTCTATTAATTAAGCAAACAGCTTTATTTTTAGTATACTCTGCTAAATTCTTACAGGTATGTTTCCCCATTTTCCCCAATCCAAATACTAAAATATTTTTTGAATTGTAACTGGGTATATTTTGAATTATATATTGAACTGCTGCATAAGAAACAGAGGTAGTTCCTGAACTTAGTTGAGTCGTGTTTTTTACTTTCTTACTGGCTTGTAATACTAAATTTATGAGTCTTTCTAAATGTGCATTAATGGTATGATATTTCTTAGCTAATTTAAACGCTAATTTTAGCTGACCTACAATTTCGTAATCTCCTAAAATTTGACTTTCTAAACCAGTCCCTATTCTAAACAACTGATTTACTGCTTCATTACCTTTATACACATTAGATATACGCGCAAATTCTTCTACATTTCCGTCAGAATATTTACATAACAATTGAATTAATTGATAAGGATGTTCTGCAAAACCAGTAATCTCAGTTCTATTGCAGGTAGATAAAATAAAAATACCCTCAAAGCCAATTTCTTTAGCTTCTTTTAATAATTTTATTTGTTTTTCTTTAGATAAACTATATCTGCCTCGGGTATGTGCATCAGCTTTTTTATAACTGACTCCAATATTGTATAAATTTTTTTGTTGATGATCTAATTTCATTCAAATTTTTAAAAGAATGCTCAAAAGTAAAAAGTAATTAGAGATAAAAATGTCGCTAAAAGTACTATTTATATCGTTCTGTGTTTTTTGAATGCTTTTTATTTTAAAAACATCGATAATATTGTATTTTTGCAGTAAAATCAATAGATACAAACCACCTTGTATAGAATCATTCTAAATAAAGATGGTTTTAAATAATTTTTTTATGATGTTAAAAAATGTCGCTGGAAGTTCATTTGATGAAATTAACTTAGAAAATGGATTTCGCATTCTTGAATTTCAAAACGAGAGTGATGAAACACTCCGTTTTGAAAGAAATATAGACAGTACATTCATTCAAATTCATTTTTGCGTTAAGGGAAACTCAAAATTTTTATTCAACAACGGAAACTATACTTTTGATGTATTAGATAAACGCTCTATAATACTCTACAATCCGCAAAGAAATTTACCTATAAACTTAGAAATATACCCAAAAACTGTTTTAGTATCTCTTCTAATTTCTATTGAAAAATTTCATTCTTTATTTTCTAAAGAAGCTAGTTATATTCCTTTTTTAAGTGAAGAAAATAGCAATAAAAAATACTATGATGATGTAGAAATAAAACCAATGGTTTTACTTGTTTTAAATCAAATAATTAATTCAAGTATAAACAGCTCCATTAGAGATTTGTACATAAAGGGAAAAATTTATGAATTATTAAGCCTTCATTTTCAGCAAGATGAATCTAATTTAGGAGAATATTGCCCGTTTTTAGTTGATGAACAAAATGTACTAAAAATTAGAAAAGCAAAAGATATCATCATTGCAAACATGGCAGAACCTCCAAGCTTACAAGAATTAGCAAATGAAATTGGGCTTAATATTAAAAAATTAAAAGAAGGTTTTAAACAGATTTATGGAGATACTGTTTTTAGTTTTTTATTCGATTATAAAATGGAACATGCAAGACGTCTTTTAGAGAGCAATCAGCACAATGTAAATGAAGTAGGTCTAAAGGTAGGTTACAGTACATCCAGTCATTTTATAGCTGCTTTTAAGAAGAAATTTGGGACAACACCAAAGAAATATGTGATGTCGCTAAATAATTAGCTAGTATCAATTTTTAAACAACAGCTCAATCCTAAGAAGTTTGAAACAATTAAGCCATAAAGATATTCAAAACCAGCAACAACAATTTCCAATTACTATTGTATGTGATGCTATTAGAACTCCAGAAAATATAGGAATGTGTTTTCGTATTGCAGAAAGTTTTGGTGTTTCAAAAATATATTTACATGAAAGTTCTCCAGCAACAGATAACAGCAATGTTAAAAGAACCGCCAGAAATACTGTTAATCAAGTAGCGCATTCTACGTATACTAGTTTTAACAATACCATTCAACAATTAAAAGAAGAAGGAAATACAATTATTGGTATAGAAATTACTGATAAAAGTATCGATATTCAGAATTTTAATTTTAAGAATCATAAAAAAATCGTATTACTTTTGGGAAGCGAAAGAAATGGCATTGAAAACATAAATCACATAGATTATAGCATCTCAATACCCATGTATGGAAGAAATTCTTCTATGAATGTAATTCATAGTTTAGGAATTGCTTTATATGAGGTAACAAATCAATTGAAATAGAACTATTAACTTAAAATTTACTGAAATAAATTCAGCATAAGAATGAAAGGAGTTTTACTTATTAATTTAGGATCACCAGATACAACAGAAACCAAAGATGTTAAACGTTATTTGGGAGAGTTTTTAATGGACGAACGAGTAATAGATGTAGCCTACTGGAAACGTTATTTACTAATAAAAGGAATTATTTTACAAATTAGACCAAAAAAATCTGGAGCCGCGTACAAAAAAATATGGTGGGATGAAGGTTCTCCACTGGTAGTAATTTCTGAACGGTTTTCTAAAAAAGTTACTAAAAAAGTTGAAGTTCCTGTAACCTTAGCTATGAGATATGGTTCTATGAGCATGGAAAAAGGGTTTAAAGAACTTACTGACCAAGGTGTTGATGAAATTTTACTAGTGCCATTATACCCTCACTACGCAATGTCTTCTTACGAAACAGTAACTGTAAAAGCAGAGCAAATTGTGGCAGAACAGTACCCGAATGTAACTATGGATATTCTGCCAACTTTTTACGACAAACCAGAATATATTAGAGCAATGAGCGATAATATCAAAAACCATTTAGATGGTTTTGAGTATGATCATGTATTGTTTTCTTATCATGGAATCCCGGAAAGACACATCAGAAAGTCAGACCCTACAAATAACCATTGTAAACTAGATGGAAGTTGTTGTGAGCGTAATTCTGTGGCACATCATACCTGTTACAGACATCAGTGTTTTGAAACTACTAAAGGAATTGTAAAAAACCTAGAGCTAGAAGAAGGAACCTACAGTAATTCTTTTCAGTCTCGTTTATTAAAAGATCCTTGGCTAAAACCATACACCGATTTTGAATTAGAAAAATTTCCAAAACTAGGAAAAAAGAAAGTGGCTGTAATTACTCCGGCTTTTGTTTCTGATTGTTTAGAAACTCTAGAGGAAATTGCCATGGAAGGAAAAGAAGATTTTTTAGAAGCTGGTGGAACAGATTACAAACATATTCCTTGTATGAATGATAATGATGACTGGGTAGATGTCATGGTAAACTGGATAAATGATTGGGAAAATAAATAATATTTTGGTGATCACTCGCCATTTAAAACCTTTGAACCTAAATTATAAAAAATGGATATTTCATACATAAAAGCATTGCATATTATTTTTGTAGTCACTTGGTTTGCTGGATTATTTTATATTGTCAGATTGTTTATTTACTTCGCTGAAGCAGATGAAAAAGAAGAACCAGCTAAGGGTATTTTACAAACTCAATACAAGATCATGAGTAAACGCCTTTGGTATATTATTACTTGGCCATCTGCAGTTTTAGCAAGTTTATTTGCGTTTTGGATGCTCTATTTAGAACCCTCTTATCTACTAATGCCCTGGATGCATGTAAAACTATCATTTGTTTTAGCATTGTATTTTTACCATGCAGGATGTCAGAAAATATACAATCAACAGCAAAGAAACATCGTGAAGTTTACATCATTTAGATTAAGAATATGGAATGAAGTAGCTACTATTTTATTATTTGCAATTGTATTCTTAGTAGTCTTAAAAAGTGCAATTTCTTGGATATGGGGAGTTACAGGTATTCTTTTATTTGGAATTTTATTAATGCTCTCTATTAAACTTTACAAGAAAATAAGGAATAACAAAGATTGGGATAATGAATAATTATTTCATCTAAATTTTAATTCTTTATAGATTGTTCAAACGGAATACGATTTACTATACTTCTTCCTAGAGTAATCTCATCTGCATATTCTAGTTCGTCTCCTACAGAAATCCCTCGTGCAATGCTAGAAGTAGTTACCTCATACTGTTCTATTTGTTTGAATATATAAAAATTAGTTGTATCTCCTTCCATGGTAGAACTCAGAGCAAAAATCAATTCTTTAATTTCATTGTTTTTCACTTTTTCTATCAAACTTTCTATCTCTAAATTCTGAGGTCCAATACCTTCAATTGGTGAAATCTTACCTCCTAAAACATGATACAGCCCTCTATATTGAGATGTATTTTCAATGGCCATAACATCACGAATATCTTCAACAACACAAACAATGGTTGAGTCTCTTTTGGGATTATTGCAAATTTCACACAAAGCCGTATCGGAAATATTATGACACTTCTCACAAGATTTTACATCTGTTCTTAATACCTGAAGAGACTCTGTTAAATAATTAGTATTTTCAATGGGTTGTTTTAGCAGATGTAATACCAACCGAAGCGCAGTTCTTTTACCAATTCCTGGCAAACGAGCTACTTCGTTTACTGCATTTTCAAGAAGTTTTGATGAAAAATCCATGGTTGTAAAATTACGAATTATCAATGACGAATTCATAAAAAAGAGAAAAGATAATAGTCAATTAATCTTTTCAGTCTTTCAATTATTTTCTATTATCTAAATTCTAAAAAACATATATTCGTATTCACTAATTCATTACTAGTAATTTTTCAAAAATGAAGCCACTATATATATTGTTTTTAATTGTTGGATATTTTAGTGTGCTACTATTTATTTCATTTATTACAGGAAAAAAAGCAGACAATAACACCTTCTTTAAAGCAAACAATTCGTCTCCTTGGTATTTAGTTGCTTTCGGAATGATTGGCGCTTCACTTTCTGGTGTAACCTTTATCTCGGTGCCTGGTTGGGTAGAAGATCAAAGCATGAGCTATATGCAAATGGTATTAGGCTATGTAGTTGGATATGCTGTTATTGGACTCATTTTATTGCCCTTATATTATCGACTAAATCTAACATCTATTTATACCTATTTAGAAGATAGGTTTGGAAGGTATTCATACAAAACAGGAGCTTCATTCTTTTTATTATCTAGAACTATTGGTGCTGCATTTCGCTTATTCTTAGTTGCTAATGTATTACAATTACTACTATTTGATGAATTTGGAATTCCTTTTTGGCTTACAGTAACCATCACTATTTTGTTAATTTGGCTCTACACTTTTAAAGGGGGGATTAAAACTATAGTATGGACAGATACGCTGCAAACATTTTTTATGCTTGTAGCTGTTGGTGTTTGTATCTACACAATTTCCGATGAAATGAATATTTCAAATATCTTTAGTTATGTTGCTGATAGTGATTTGTCTAAAACCTTCTTTTTTGAAGATTATAAAGCAGGAAATTATTTTTGGAAACGCTTCTTTTCTGGAGCTTTTATAGCTATTGTAATGACGGGTTTAGACCAAGATATGATGCAAAAAAATCTAAGCTGCAAAAACTTAAAAGATGCACAAAAAAATATGTTTTGGTTTACCATTGTTTTAGTGATTGTTAATTTTTTCTTTCTAGCATTGGGTGTATTATTAACAGATTATGCACAGCAAAATGGAATAGATGCACATAAAGATCAACTATTTCCTATTATAGCCACCAAAGGAACTTTAGGCTTGGCAACGGCTATGTTCTTTTTACTGGGTTTAATAGCTGCTGCCTACTCTAGTGCAGATTCTGCCTTAACCTCTTTAACCACCTCTTTTAGTATTGATATTTTAGAAATAGACAAGAAAAAGAATACTCTAAGCCAAGAAAATATCAGAAAAAAGATACATGTTTTATTTTCAGGTATCCTAATAGCTGTTATTCTAATTTTTAAATACTTTATTGCAGATGAGAGCGTCATTGCAAAAATATTTACGTTTGCTGGATACACCTATGGCCCACTATTAGGGTTGTATACTTTTGGATTGTTTACCAAACTAACTATAAAAGACAAAGCGGTTCCGTTTATTTGCATCATTGCTCCTGTGCTAACTTTTATTACAAACTACTTGACTATAGAATTTTTTGAATTTGATTTTGAGTTTTTTGTTTTGGTTTTAAATGGGTTTTACACATTTTTAGGCTTATTTTTATTTAAAAAAAATGCTAATTTTATAAAAAACTATTATGAATAGTTCTAGAATAAGAAACTCTGTAGGAATACGGTATAAATTTAATTAAATAAAATGCCTAAAGATCTAAGCAACTATCGTAAATCGTACGAAAAGCAGGAATTACTAGAAAGTAACTGCCCTAAAAACCCACTAGATTTATTTCAAAAGTGGTTTTTACATGCAGATAGTTCTGATAGTGTTGAAGAAACAAATGCAGTTACCTTAAGCACTATTGGAAAAGATGGTTTTCCTAAAAGCAGGGTAGTGTTATTAAAAAAATATACTCAAGATGGATTTGTTTTTTACACAAATTACAATTCCGAAAAAGGACAAGCAATCACAGAAAATAATCATATTTGTTTATCATTTTTTTGGCCTGCTTTAGAACAACAAATTATTATCAAAGGAAAAGCAGAAAAACAAGCTGAGAACTTATCTGATGATTATTTTAAATCTAGACCCGACGGAAGTAAATTAGGTGCTTGGGCCTCTAACCAAAGTAGTGTGGTAAATTCTAGAGAAGAATTAGATAAACAGCTTAAAAATTATCAACAAGAGTTTAAAAGCAAAGAGATTGAGCGCCCACCTCATTGGGGTGGTTTCTTAGTAAAGCCTGTTTCTATAGAATTTTGGCAAGGAAGACCCAATAGAATGCATGACAGAATTCTTTATACCTTGTTAGAAGATTTCTCTTGGAAAACTGAAAGATTGGAACCTTAATTTTTATATTTACTAAATCTAAATTATCACCGTGTGAAAACACTATACATTGTTAGACATGCAAAATCATCTTGGGAGTATCAAGGTGTAGAAGACATAGACAGACCTTTAAAAAAAAGGGGGATTAAAGACGCCTATTTAATGTCTAAGTTTCTATCCAAAAGAATTAACAAACCTGATGTTTTTATCTCTAGTGTAGCTAATAGAGCATTACATACTAGTGTTATTTTTTGTCAGAACTTCAACTATCCTTTGTCTAATTTAAAAATAAAAAAAGAGCTCTATAGTTTTAGTGATGGATATTTAGTGAAGACGGTAAAGGCTCTTGATAACAGCTTTAATTCTGCTATTATTTTTAGTCATGATCATGGTATTAATACTTTTGTTAATAAATTTGGAAGCAAGCCAATAGCTCATGTAAGTACTTGTGGTGTAATTGGTATTCAATTTGATGAAAAACACTGGAAAGACATAAAAAAAGGAACTACCATTTTAGTTGAATTTCCTAAAAATCATAAATAAAATCGCTTGATTTCAATAAAAAAATTTGCTGCTATAGATATTGGTTCTAACGCAATACGGTTACTAGTTTCTAATGTTATTATAACAAAAGATACTGCTCCACAGTTTAAAAAATCTGCCTTAGTTCGAGTCCCAATTCGTTTAGGAGCTGACTCTTTTGTTGAGGGAACCATCAGCGAAAAAAATATAGATAGAATGATGAATGCCATCAAAGCCTTCAAGCTTTTGATGAATGTTCATGGTGTAGAAAATTATAAGGCATGTGCAACATCTGCCATGCGGGAGGCATCAAATGGACAAAAAATTGCAGAAAAAATTCATCAAAAAACAGGCATAAAAATTGACATCATTAGTGGCAAAGAAGAAGCTACAATCATTTCATCTACAGACCTACATGAATTAATCTCAGGCGATAAATCTTATTTATACGTAGATGTAGGTGGGGGTAGCACAGAATTCACAATTTTCTCCAAGGGGAAAATAATCATTTCAAAATCTTTCAAAATAGGTACTGTTAGAATCCTAAACAATACGAAGGAACAAAATAAAGACGCATTTAAAAAAGTTGAAAACTGGATTAAAGATAATACAGAAGGGTATCGGAAAATTTCTTTAATTGGTTCTGGAGGAAATATTAACAAACTCTTTAAAATGTCTGGTAGAATTGAAGGAGCGCCTATTTCTTATATCTATTTAAATGCACAGTATCAGTTTTTAAAGAACATGAGTTACAGTGATCGAATTACAGAATTAAGCCTCAATCCAGACAGAGCTGACGTTATTATCCCTGCGACAAAAATTTATTTATCTGCCATGAAATGGAGTGGTGCTAGAAAAATATATGTCCCTAAGATTGGTTTGGCGGATGGTATTATTAAGAATTTATTCTACAAAAAGATTTAATTTCATTCATAAACCTTTCTTTACCTTCCAAAAATTCAGTGGCAATTTCAAGATAACTCAATTCAGAAATTTGATCAGCCAAACGCATGTAGTCTTTTTCTGTTGTTAATAATATTTTTTTATCAGAAGTAATTCCGTCATATTTTACTTTAATCTTATCTATTTCTTGAGAAGTAAAATGGTGATGATCTGCAAATGCTATATGATGAATTATACAATGCCTATCCTTTAAGAAATCTATTAATGGGGTTGGGTTCGCAATTCCTGTAACCAGAACAATTTCATATTCATGCAAAACATTAATTGATATTTCTTGACTGCCTAAGGTTTTAGGGTGGTAATTAATTGTAGAAAAAAACACCTGCTGATTAGGACTAACAGTCAGTTTTTCACGAAGTTTATTTTGCTTCTCTTTAGAAAGGTTCTGTGGACATTTTGTAACAACAATACTGTTGGCTCTTTTTGCTCCGCTTCTACTCTCTCGTAAGTTTCCAGCAGGTAATAAAAAATCATCTAAAAACAAGTCGTTGTAGTTTGTGAGTAAGAGGTAAAACCCAGCAGTTACCTTTCTATGTTGAAAAGCATCATCTAACAAAATTATATCTGGAGCACAAATTTTATGAAGTTCTTGAATACCATGTACTCGGTTTTCATCTACAGCAACAGAAATAGTTGAGAATTTATTAAAAAACTGAAGCGGCTCATCACCAACATCTGCGGCAGTGTGAGAAGTATCAACTACTATAAAACCTGATGTTTTTCTTTTATATCCTCTACTTAAAACTGCTATTGTATACTCATTCTGTAAAATTCTTATTAAGTATTCTATTTGGGGTGTTTTTCCTGTTCCACCAACACTTAAATTTCCAACTGCAATGACCGGAATCTCAAAAGAAGTAGATTTAAAAATACCTACATCATAGAAATAATTGCGAATTCTGGTAATAAAATCATACAGAATAGCAAATGGAAACAATAAGAATCGAAAAAAAATCACCAATTATATTTTAAAACCTTTAGATACTAACATCAAAATACTAAAAACAAACACTTCATCTAAATAAAACGCCTAATTTACTGGATGTTAATACGAAAGTACGATAAAAATTCACTTCTAATTTTAACTATTTTAATCAAAAATGAAGATGATCGTATTTTTAAAACTCTTTTGAATTAAAATAGTAACTTTGAAAAATGCATTTTTTTATAAAAAATGAAATTAAAAAACAGCACTTTTATGACCATTAGAAATATTGCAAACCATCTTGAAGAAATAGCTCCACTAAAACAGGCAGAAGACTTTGACAATGTAGGATTATTGATAGGGGATTATAACACCAAAGTAACTGGTATTTTAGTAACTTTAGACACATTAGAAGAAACTATAGATGAAGCTATTACTAAAAATTGTAATTTAATTGTAAGCTTTCACCCAATTATTTTTAGTGGTTTAAAAAAAATCAACGGAAATTCATATGTAGAGAGGGTTGTTTTAAAAGCCATTAAAAATAATATTGCCATTTATGCAACACATACTGCTTTAGATAATAGTAAAGTTGGCGTAAGTGCCAAAATGTGTGAAGTTTTAGGATTGATAAATTACAAAATATTAATTCCTAAAGAAGAAACTGGTATTGGTATGGGAATGATTGGTAATTTACCTGAACCAATGCAAGAAGATGATTTCTTGCAGTACAGCAAAATGATTTTTAATTCGGGAGGAGTTCGTTTCTCTAAAAAAATAGGGAGAACTATTCAAAAAATAGCTGTTTTAGGTGGCTCTGGAAGTTTTGCTATCTCTAATGCTATTCAAGAAAAAGCAGATGTTTATATCAGTGCAGATTTTAAGTACCATGATTTTTTTAAAGCAGAGGGTAAAATCTTATTGATTGATGTAGGGCATTATGAAAGTGAACAGTTTACAAAAAACCTTTTGGTTGAGTATCTTACAAAAAAATTCACTAGTTTTGCAGTCATTTTATCAGAAAAAAGTACAAATCCAATTTATTATTTATAAACATGGCAAAGAAGAAAGAAGTTACTGTTGAAGAAAAGTTAAGAGCGCTCTATGACTTACAATTAATTGATTCTAGAATAGATGAAATAAGAAATGTAAGAGGTGAATTACCTTTAGAGGTTGAAGATTTACAAGATGAAGTAACAGGACTTAATACTAGACTTTCTAATTTATCTGAAGATGTTTCAAATTTAGAAACTGATATCAATAACAAAAAGTTAGCAATTGAAGAGTCTAATACTTTAATGAAAAAATATGAAGAGCAGCAAAAAAATGTTAGAAATAACAGAGAATTTGACTCTTTATCTAAAGAGACTGAATATCAAGAATTAGAAATTCAGTTATCTGAAAAACGTATAAAAGAATTTCAGGTAAAGATTGAACAAAAAAATGAGGTGATCGCTACAACTAAAGAGAAGCTAGATAAACAACAAGTTCATTTAGATCATAAAAAAGCTGAACTAGATACCATCTTAAAAGAAACTGAAAAAGAGGAAAAAATATTATTAGACAAGTCTAAAGAGTTTTCAGCTTCTATTGATGATCATTTATTAAGTGCTTACACTAGAATTAGAAATAAAGTAAAAAATGGTTTGGCTGTTGTATCTATAGAACGTGGAGCATCTGGAGGGTCTTTCTTCACAATTCCACCACAAATTCAATTAGAGATCGCCAACAGAAAAAAAATTACAATTGATGAGCACAGTGGACGTATCTTAATTGATGCAGATTTAGCCGCTGAAGAAAAAGAAAAAATTAACAGTCTTTTTGTATAAACAATCTATTGTTTAAAATAAAAAACTCGGACTTTTAAAAGTCCGAGTTTTTTATTTAGTAGCTAAAACCTATTAGTATTCCAAAGTTCTTAGGTATGCTAATTTATTTTTCCAAATATCTAATCCTGCTTTAAAATCATTAATGTTTTGGTGAACACTTTTCACCAAAGGGTTATCATCTGAGGCATTAGAGAAAAAGCTTAGGTTATTTTCTAGTTGCTGAATCTCACGAATAGATTCATCAATCTTCTTTCTAATAAACATCACTTCTGAATCTAATTTTCTAAGATCATTGTTTGCCAAATATCCGTTAATAATATTTTTAAATTTCAATAAAACAATTTCATCTTTACCTATAGAAAGGTTTGACAAAACACCATCAATAAACTTATTAAATTGAAGATCTACTGCTTTAGAACTTCTTGGAGTACTTCCAAACTCATTCCAATTATTCAATAGATCAGTAACAGCATCTTTAGTTGTATAATCTTCTTTTTTTAGATTTCCTAAAAATTCTAATTTTTTATCTACTATTTCCTTTTGCTCAGAGCTTAATGTATTTTTTTGATTGTGATAACGATCAAAAAAATGATTACATGCTGCCTTAAATTTATTCCAAATATCATCTGAAAATTTTCTAGGAACATGTCCTATTTTTTTCCAATCAGATTGTATTTTCTTAAAGGTATTTGTAGCTGTTTCCCAATCTTCACTATCTTTAATTGAATCTGCTAGCTTAATGAGATCTAATTTTGCTTGAAGATTGTCTTGTTGAGCATTTTTTTCTTGTTTGTAAAATTTATTTTTTTCTTGATTAAATTGCTTGGTTGCATCTTTAAACTTCTTCCAAATAGATTCACTTTTTGAATAAGGTAATTTACCAGCATCAAAATATTTTTTTCTTAAAGCATCAATCTCTTTAATACTTTTCTGCCAATCATTATGTGTTTTATTCTGAGAAGAATCATAGCTAAGAATCTCATCAATGACCACCATCTTTGATTCAATAATTTTACCATATTGAGATTTCATACTTCTAAAATGATCATGTCTTTTGTCATGTATAATTTTAGTAGCTGCACTAAATTTATCCCAAACATCATCTCTCATTTCTCTGGCCACAGGACCAATGTCTTCTTTCCAGATTTTATGTAATTCTTGTAATTCTTTAAAAGCTACATTAATATCTTGTTCTTCTGCTAGGAATTCCGCTTTTTGAATTAATTTTAATTTCTCTTCTAAATTATTCTTAAAATCTAAATCTCTAAAATCATTACTTAGGTGTAATAAATCATAAAAACGCTCTACATGGTGGTGAAAAATTTTCCAGGTATCATTGTATTTTGTCTTTGGAACAGGTCCAATTGTTCTCCAAGTATTTTGTAAATCTCTAAAAGACTTATACATTGTCTTGGTATCTGCATTTTCTATCAATGATTTCAACTCTTCAATAACTTGAACTCTTTTTTCTAGATTCTCTTTTAGTTGCTTTTCTAAATTTGAATAGTGTAAATCTCTTTCTTTTTTATAATCAGAAAGCAACTTATTATATCTGGATTTTATAGGGCTAGAATATTGAAAGTCTATTGTATTTCCTCCGGCTTCTAAAAAAGCTGCTTTTTTTTCAGATAATAATGCTCCAAATTTTATATTAAATGCACTTTTAATTATTTCTGCAGTAGCTTTAATATGCTGTGCTTTTTGAGTGGTTATTAACTTTTCTAAAGCATCTGTAAGTTCTTCTAGAGTTAATTTATCATATGCTATAATTTCTACTTCTTTAGTAGGTTTTTCTTGTTCAGCATTTTCTGTAACTACATCTTCACTCTCATCCGATACAGTTTCTTCATGAGTAGTTTCTTCACTCTTTTCAACCTTAGCAGGCTCTTCTAAAGAAATGGTTTCAACTTCTACTGGTACCTCAACAACATCGGCAACTTCAGATGTTTGTTCAACATCAGCTATTTGGTCTGTAATAAGAACTTTAGCATCTTCAGATGCTTTATCTGTAACAAGAACTTCCGGAACACTGGTATCTATTACTACTTCTTTACTATCTATGTCTTTAGTAGTTTTTTTTGGAGTAACATCTTTTTTATTTGTTGTCTCAGAAACCTCATCTTTGGTTTGAGTTATCTTTTCTACTTTAATTTTATCATCTTTTGATTCTAACATATCTACAATGTTTAAGGTTCCTATAATATCGACTATAAAGATAGCGATGTCTTACAAAACAACAAAAGATTATTAGAATGATTCAAAAAACTATTTATTCCATATTCTCCAAGACTCTTCTGCTTGCAATTCTAACATTTCAAATCCGTTTTTAATTTGAGCCCCTTGCTTTTTACCTTCAATTAAAAATGCTGTTTCTGCTGGGTTATATATTAGGTCAAACAATAGGTGTTTTTTTGTTAAAAATTGATACGGTATTGAAGGCTTTTGATCAATATTTGGAAAAGTTCCTAAAGGAGAACTATTAATAATAATCGTATGTTCTTTTAACAATTTTTCGGAAATCTCAGAATATGATATTTCTCTATTTCCTGTTGGGTTTCTAGATACTTTATAAAAGTCTATTTTTAGTTTTTTTAACACAAAAGCAACAGCTTTTGATGCACCACCTGTGCCAAGAATTAAAGCTTTTGTATGATGTTTTTTTAAAAGAGGCAAAATAGATTTCTCAAAACCAACAACATCAGAATTATAACCTATTAACTTTCCTTTGTCTGTATATTTAACCGTATTAACTGCACCTATTTCACAAGCCGTTGCTTCTACCTCATCTAGGTAGTTAAAAACAGATTGTTTATAAGGAATTGTTACATTAAAACCTTTGAGAGAAGTCTTAAATTGGCTAATTAAAATGGGGAGATCTTCTATTTTATCAATATCAAAATTCACATATTTATGATTAATTAATTGAAGGTTGTTAAACTTATCTGAAAAATAGCCTTTGGAAAAAGAGTACGAAATATTCTTTCCAAGCAATCCAAATAGTTCCTTATTTAATTTTTCTTTGCCTTCCATAATAATCTACTGATAGTATTAAGCTTATCCCTAAAACAATATATAAAATAGCAAACCAGGTGGTAGAATCTGTAATATCTGGCATGAATCGTTGGTAATTTTCAATTACTTGATCTCCGTTTTGGTCTATTAATATTTGTCCGTTTTCTAGTTTAAAAATCTTTTCTTTCCATGGCCATACAATCCCTAAAGATCCTGTTATAAAACCAATAATTATGGCAGTAACTATTTGGTTCCATCGTTTTAAAACGTAACCTAAAACATGAGATAAGGAAACCAACCCAAAAGCTGAACCTGCAGAAAATACTCCAATGATTTTTAAGTAATGTATTTTAGATGAATCTTTTAAAAAATCAAAATTAAATATCAAAATATCTTTTATAACCCCAGATAAAACATTTACAGAATCTACTAATAGTAGTACATAATTTCCTAATAAAATTAGAATAAATGATCCCGAAAGGCCCGGTAAGGTCATTCCAGAAACCCCAATTATTCCACAAATAAAAACAAACCAAAGGTTATCGTTTTCTCCTGCTGGAGTTAAAAAACTAATTCCTAAACCAACAACAGCTCCAATAACCAGAGAACTAAAGTTTTTAAAATTCCAATCACCAAAATCTTTACCAATGTAGTAAATAGATCCAATAATCATCCCAAAAAACCAGCTCCAAACATAGAGTTCAAAGTTTTGCAAGAAAAAATCTAATACTAGAGAGACAGTAAAATAACTAAAAATACTTCCAGAGATTACTATGAAAATAAATTGTGAATTTGTGTATGTAAAAAAACTTCTAAACCTACCATTTAAGAATAGCTTGAGAGCTTTTAAATTTATTTTTTGAAATGAATAAATTAATTCTTCATAAAAACCCAATACAAAAGACACAGTACCACCAGAAACACCTGGAACTTTATTTGCTGCACCCATAATTAATCCTTTTAAAAAAAGGATTAATTTTTCTGTGAAGGTTCTTTCTTTTTGCATTAATCTTTTTTTACTGCTAATTTTTCTAATAATAAGATCAGTCCAAAACCAATTGTTGCGAGTAAAATAGCCATCATTAGTTGAGGATCTCCTTCAAATGAAAACGGGGAAACACTGGTTGTACTTAATGGAACTTCTACTCCTTTAGAATTGGTTCTCCATGAAATTATTTCTTGCCAAGGCCAAATTTTGTTTAAAGAACCTATTATAAAACCTGTTAGTGTTGCCAAAGTATAATTTTTATAAGTAGAAAACAACCACTTTAAAATTCTAGAAAAGGTTAATAATCCTACAACTGCTCCAAGCATAAAAATAATAATACTAAAAAAATCTCTTGTATTAAGAGCATTTAAAACAGGTTTGTAAGCACCTAAAAGAACCAAAATAAAGGAACCCGAAATACCAGGTAAAATCATCGCACAAATAGCAATCATACCTGCTAAAAATAAAAACCAAGGAGAAGAATTTTCTGACACCATTGGATTTAAGGTAGTGATATAAAACGCAAGGATACCTCCAAAAATTAAACATAAAACACTTCCAATAGTCCATGTTGTTATTTGTTTACCAATATAGGTAATACTTGCTAGCACCAAACCAAAGAAAAAAGACCAAATTACTATTGGATGATTTTCTAATAAAGTTGCTATTAACTTGGCAAGAGATAAAACACTAAAAGAGATCCCTATAAAAAGAGCTAACAAAAAGGAACCATTAACAGTGTTCCAAACCTGTTTAAAACCCTCTTTTCTGAACACCTTTAGCAAACTGAAATTAAAACTACTAATAGAATTTAATAGTTCTTCATAAATTCCTGAGATAAACGCAATTGTTCCTCCAGAAACACCAGGAACAACATCTGCAGCTCCCATAGCCATTCCTTTGAGTGAAATAAAAATATAGTCTTTAAATGATCTTTTCATATTTGATTTATTTACTATAACGAATATAGTCGAAAAAGAGAAATTATACTTATAAATAAAAAAAACCGAAACTATTTTTCGATTTTATTTATTTATAAGTTAAAGGAACTAATCTAAGCCGCTTATTCCATTGCTTTCTTATAGTTGGAAAGCAGTTCTTGAACTTTTAAATTTACAAATACTAAAGGAAAAAGATCTTTCATAATTATGTGATATTCATAATCTAGTTTCATTCCATTAATAAGATGAGTAAATGCTTTGTCTTCATTATTAAGTGTAAACGATAATCCTGAAAGTCTATATTCAATTTCTGGGGCATCCTTATATGTTTCTTGGGCTGAAACTAATACCTTAACGGCATCATTAAAATCTCCTATAAGAAGCAGTACATCAGACAATGCAATGTAAATTTCTATAGAACAGTCATTTAGCTCTATACATTTCTCGAGCCCTTTAATACCTTCTTTAAAAGAATTTAATTTGATGTTTATATCTGAGTATTTTCTCCAATAAAAAGTATTGTACTCGTCAATTTTTATGGCTTTAGAGATATAATATAATGACTTTTGGTAATCTTTTTGTTCATAAAAAGCTTCGGTTAATAAAATCCATCCTTTATCTAAAAAAGGATCTTCGTGTACAGATTTTTTATAATAACGTATTGCAGAATCTAACTTTCCTAGTCTTTGATAACACTCTCCAATTCTCACATAGGCAAAAGCTGTTGGATCATCTAACTCTAGTGTTAACATGTAGTTTTTAATAGCATCCTCAAATTCACCTAACTGTTCGTATGTTTTAGCTTTTTCTAGATATCCACCAATAAATGATTCGTCAATTAATACCGCATAATCAAAACAAGTTAAGGCCTCTTTGTATCTTTTCAATACAAAATATTGACGTCCTAATTGATGCCAAGCAACTTCACTGTATGGGTTCTTGTCTAAATAAGCATTTAAGAAAATAATTGCTTTTTCGTGATTTTTCTGCATGTCAAAGCAGTAAACAACATTGTATAAAGAAGAATAATCTTCATAGTCTACATCTATACATTTTGCAAAACTTAATCGTGCCTTTTCAAAATCATCTAGATACAAATATTCCATTCCCATCATAGACCATATGTCTACTTTGTCATCTGCATGAAGTAAAGCTATTTTTAGATTTTCAATTGATTCTTTATGACTACCACTTTTAGAAAGTATAGTAGCTTTCTGAATGTACACCTCTTCATTATTAGGAGCTAATAACTCAATTCTTCTTAATTTCTGTGAAGCTTTTTCTAGTTTATTGTCAAATATTAAGATTTCAACCTCTAACAGTTTTAAATCAACAGATGTTGGATGTTGTTCTAAGCCAAGTTTTACGGCTTTTTTTGCAAGGGAGTGCTTGCCTATATCTAGGTAGTGAACAATAATTTCTTCAAACTCTACCAAATCAAAAAAATAAATGCTATTTGTTTTTAGCATTGATTCAAACTTAGACAATGACATGTGCATTTGTGATTTGAATTATATAATAAATTTACCATTCCTTATAAGTGTATGCTTAGAAGTCAACTTTTGTTTTCAACAATTTAATTAACAATCCTAGTGATGTATGCACTTTGATTTGAAGCTATAAATTTTGCGCATCACTTTTTTTGTAGTATTTTTGCAGAACTTTAGTATCTAAGCTAAATTGATATATTTCTCATGAGCAAAAAAGTTTTACTAAACTCAAAAGAAATTGAAATAATCCTTCACCGGTTAGCATGCCAGCTAATCGAAAATCATAATGATTTTTCAGAAACAGTTCTCATTGGCTTACAGCCAAGAGGAAGTTTTTTAGCAAAAAGATTGGCCCATATTTTAACGAATGATTACAAAATAAAAAACATACACCTTGGTCTTCTTGATATTACTTTTTATAGAGATGATTTTAGAAGAAGAGATGAGCCACTAGAGGCCACTAATACACAAATAGATTTTCTAATAGAAAATAAAAATGTTGTTTTAATAGATGATGTTTTGTTCTCAGGAAGAAGTGTAAGAGCAGCATTAACTGCCATTCAATCTTATGGTAGACCAGAAAATGTAGAGTTATTGGTGTTAATAGACAGAAGATTTAGCAGACATTTGCCCATTCAACCAACATATAAAGGTCGGCAAGTTGATGCAATTAATGAAGAAAAAGTAATTGTTCATTGGAAAGAAATACATTCTAAAGATGCAATTTATATAGATAACAAATAATTATGAAGCAGTTAAGTGTAGAACATTTATTGGGAATTAAATACCTAAACAAGAATGACATCGACCTTATTTTTGAAACTGCAAATCATTTTAAAGAAGTTATTAATAGACCTATTAAAAAAGTACCTTCTCTAAGAGACATTACAATAGCTAACCTATTTTTTGAAAATAGCACCAGAACAAAATTATCGTTTGAGTTAGCTGAGAAAAGACTATCTGCAGATGTTATTAATTTTTCTGCCAGTCAGTCATCTGTAAAAAAAGGTGAAACATTAATAGACACTGTTAACAATATTTTAGCAATGAAAGTTGATATTGTTATCATGAGACACCCAAATGTTGGTGCTGGAGTATTTCTATCTAAGCATGTTGATGCTAAAATAATAAATGCTGGTGATGGTACTCACGAACACCCAACACAAGCCTTGTTAGACAGCTATTCTATTAAAGAAAAATTGGGAACTATAAAAGGAAAAAAAATTGTAATTGTTGGAGACATTTTACACTCTAGAGTTGCACTTTCAAATATCTTTGCTCTCAAACTTCAAGGAGCCGAAGTAAAAGTATGCGGACCAACAACATTAATTCCTAAATATATTACAAGTCTTGGTGTTGAAGTAGAAACAAATATTAAAAAAGCACTAGAGTGGTGCGATGTTGCAAACGTTCTTAGAGTACAACATGAAAGGATGGATATCAACTATTTCCCATCTACAAGAGAATACACTCAGTTATTTGGAATTAATAATGAAATCCTAGACAATCTTGGAAAGAAAATAACCATTATGCACCCTGGACCAATTAATAGAGGTGTAGAAATTACAAGTGATGTTGCTGATTCTGATCAATCAATCATTCTAAATCAAGTAGAAAACGGCGTTGCAGTAAGAATGGCCGTAATTTATTTACTTGCCCAACAAATAAAAAGATAATGATTAAGATTGTAGAAAATGATCAGTATACTTTTATTTGTGTAGAAGAATCTTCTTTTAGTGAATTTACCCGAGAGTTGCCCAAAATAAATTCTAATCACTTATTACTAGAACTTTCTGAGAACATAATAATTGTTGAAGAGAAAATTTCGTTTTTTTTAAAAGCTGCTTCAAATTTAAAAGCAAAAGGCAAATCGTTTGTAATCATACAAAAAAGAATAAATATTGATGATTTTCCTGAAGTTTTGAATATCACTCCAACATTTCAAGAAGCCAAAGATATTCTAGAAATGGAAGCTATAGAAAGAGATCTAGGCTTATAGAGACCACAGGAAAAAAAAGCTATTGACTTTTATAAATTTCATAAGATCATGAGTATAGAGTTAACCATCCTTGGATGTCATTCTGCAACACCAAGAGTAAATGCACACCCTACCGCACAATATTTAGAAATAAATACTAAACATTTTTTGATTGATTGTGGTGAGGGAACTCAGCGTCAGATGAGAAAATATAAAGTTGGATTTTCTAAAATTAATCATATTTTTATTTCTCATTTACACGGAGATCATTTCTTTGGTTTAATAGGCCTGATCTCTACTTTTGGAATCTTAAACAGGGAAAAAGAATTACATGTTTTTGGACCAAAAGGGATTAAAGAAGTTATTAATATGCAACTGAAATATTCTAAATCATATGTCAAATACGATTTAATTTTTCATGAATTAAACTCTAAAAAAAGTGAATTGATTTTTGAAGACAAGAAAATTGAAGTACGAACTATACCATTACATCACAGAGTCTATACCAATGGATTTCTTTTTAAAGAAAAAGAAAAGCCAAGAAAACTAAACATGCTTGCCATAAAAAAATATCACGAAATTGAACTATGTGACTACAATAATATAAAAGCTGGCAAAGATTTTATATGTAGTTCTGGTGAAGTTTTACAAAACTCATTACTTACATTAGATCCAGAAAAAACAATGAGTTATGCCTATTGCAGTGACACTTCATACAAACCAGATATTGTAGAAATAATTAAGGGATCCGATATATTATATCATGAATCTACTTTTTTATCTGACAAAGAAGATTTAGCAATAAAAACAAGGCATTCAACCGCAAAGCAAGCTGCAGTGATCGCTAAGAAAGCTGAAGTTAAAAAACTAATTTTAGGGCACTATTCTAGTAGATATAAAGATATTTCGTTATTTAAAAAGGAAGCTGAAGAGATATTTAGGAATATAACTCTAGCTGAAACAGGAAAGATTATTTCTATGTAATTATGTTACGAAATCTTATAATAGTGAGTTTTTTTACTCTTTACTGATTTCAATCAAGGTATCTTTTATATGTATCAATGAGTCTTTCACATGTACCATATCATTACTTTCAACTGAAATAATTTTTTGGGTTACACCGCTATCAGCCACATCCTCAATAAAAAAAAAGGTATAAAGACCGTAAACAATCAGTGTAACAATAGTAACTCTTAACAATCTATTTTTCATTTTTTTAATAAAATTAATATTGATTGGTTGACAATAAAACTAAGGTACAAGCAATTTCAGTTTTAATTCCGTTTTGTTCCAATATGTTTTCAAATTCTTTGTTCTCTGTTCCAGGATTAAAAATAACTCTGTTGGGCTTCAAGTTAACAACATAATCATACATTTTTTCTTGATTTTCAGGACTTAGGTAAAGACTTATAGTATCTATATTTTCAAATAGTATTCTTTCTTTATTTACAGTAATATTAGCAATAGTTCCTTTAGTTAAACCAATAGCCTCAACAAAATGATTCTTGGCTTTCAATTTATGTATTGCTATATTTGAATATCTAGATTCATTGAAAGAGGCACCTATAACAAGCGTTTTTCTTACCATTTTTCCTGTAAAACATTTAGTTACAAATATAAGTGGTCTAGGATGACTTAAATTAATAAAATTAAATAAAAAATCTATTAATATTTTTTTTTTAAAATTAGTGTCAAAAATTTTTAGTGATGTTTTTTTTTTAATAGTTTGTATAAACAAAAATAAGTTTCATTTACTTAAAATTTTATCATTTTTTTTATTAAATTTGAAAAGAAAATTTTAACCCTCTACCTAATGAAAAAAATAGTCTCCTTTGTCATCATGATGACACTTACTCTAAATGTATCATCACAATTTCTTTCAAGCAAACCAGATAATTACGCTGTAGAAGCAAGAAACTATATAGATTTTATACCAATAGCTCCTATTCAAATACAGTCTAAAGTAACAAGTGCTACATCAAACAATGAAATAAAAAACCAGACTACTTTAGAAATGTCTTTAGACAAACAGTCTGTTTTAAATTTTATCCCTAATGAGTCTATGGAAACTACTATTCAGCGTTTTAATGCTGATCAAACCGTTTCATATTTGTATTCTGGAAGATCAGTAAACAAAGGAACATACAGACTAATTATAGATTATAATAAGTACATCATTCAAAGTGTCGAAGGTATTTCTGATGACGATTGTGTTGGATATGCAAAAATTGGTGTTGGTTTACGCATCATAGCAAATATTAATGCCTTAAAAAGTAATATAGATATTAGTAGTTTAGTAGCTATTGGTAAAGCAGCTTCTGAAGGTGCTATTTCAGGAAGTGTCGGCTATGAAATTTTAGGTGTAGAATCTAAAGAAATTACAGCTATTATACCCATAAACTCGGAAATAACATCTACTATTAACCAAGTTTTTCTTCAGGCAATTGGAGTTGTTAAAGGTAAAATTTATGATACAGACACTAGGTTATATCCTCAAGTTATAGCGGTTAAGCATACAGGCTGTGACGTTAAAACAATTACAGAAAACTTAATAGGCCAATATTCAACTAAAGACTAACCAACAAATTTATATCCATAATAAAAGCCGAGGCAATACCTCGGCTTTTATTATTTTTATAGCGATGTACTTACCATCGAATCACTACGCTCCCCCAGGTAAATCCACTTCCAAAAGCAGCCAGAACTACTAGATCTCCTTCATTAATTTTACCTTTCTCCCATGCCTCTGTTAGTGCAATAATAACTGATGCCGCAGTAGTGTTACCGTAGTTCATAATATTGTTATATACCTGATCATCGTTTAATTGAAATTTACGTTGAATAAATTGTGCAATTCTTAAGTTTGCTTGATGGGGAATTAGCATATTTATATCTTCCTTTTGCAATCCGTTAGCCTGTAAACCTTCAACAATTGCTTCAGAAAACCTTACAACAGCATGTTTAAAGACAAACTGTCCGTTCATGTAAGGAAAATACGATTCATCGGCTGGATTGTTTTCTGCAATAATCTCAGGAACCCAACGACTTGTAGATGGGCCCTCCAATGCCAGTTCTTTGGCATGTTTTCCTTCAGAATGTAGATGAGATGATAAAATTCCTATTCCATCTTCTTCACTTCTAGACAGTACTGCTGCACCTGCTCCATCGCCAAAAATAACAGTTACATTTCTACCTCTGGTAGAGCGCTCTAAACCTCCAGAATGATTTTCAGCACCAATTACTAAAATGTTTTTATACATTCCTGTTTTAATAAACTGGTCTGCCACAGACAATGAATAAATAAAACCAGAGCATTGGTTTCTAACATCTAATGCTCCAATAGTTGGCATATCTAACATATCCTGAACTCTAACCCCACCACCAGGGAAATACATATCTGGACTTAAGGTAGCAAAGACAATAAAATCTATGTCATCCTTTGTTAAACCAGCTCTTTCAATAGCTATTTTAGATGCTTTCACAGCCATAGAAGATGTTGTTTCTCCAGTTGCTGGATCTATCCACCTGCGTTCTTTAATACCAGTTCTTTCCTGAATCCATTCATCACTTGTTTCCATCCATTGTTTCAAGTCATCATTTGTTACCACATTCTCGGGTACAAAATATCCTAATCCAGTAATTTTAGAATTGTACATATAGTAAGTTTAATTTGTTGTTTGAAGTTATTGATAAAGATAACAAAAATACCCATTTAAAAGAATATCACTTTTAATAGCAATAGTTTTCTCTGTCATCTTGTCACAATAATATCTTTGGTATTTTTTTTGACTAGTATTTAGAAAGAAAACAATCAATTAAATTATATAATTATGAGTAAAGGAAATATTAATGTATCGGTAGAAAACATCTTTCCATTAATTAAAAAATTCTTGTATTCTGATCATGAAATATTTTTACGTGAACTTATTTCTAATGGAACAGATGCAACGTCTAAACTAAAACACCTTATTTCTATAGGTGAGGCGAAAACAGAATTAGGTGATGCTAAAATTGAAATTACCATTGATAAAAAAGGGAAAACTCTTACTATAAAAGATCAAGGTTTAGGAATGACAGCCGAAGAGGTAGAAAAATACATCAACCAAATCGCATTCTCTGGCGCGGAAGAGTTTTTAGATAAATACAAGGACAACGAAGCTGGAATAATTGGTCATTTTGGCCTTGGTTTCTATTCTGCTTTTATGGTAGCTGATAAGGTAGATATTATTACTAAATCTTTTAAAGATGAACCTGCTGCTCATTGGTCTTGTGATGGCTCTCCAGAATACACACTGGTTGCCCATGACAAATCAGATAGAGGAACAGAAATTATTTTACATATTGCTGAGGATTCTACTGAGTTTTTAGAAGAATCTAAAATTTCTGAACTTTTAAATAAGTACAACCGTTTTAACCAAGTACCTATTAAATTTGGAACAGAAGAAGTTAATGATCCTAAATTTACCCCAAAAACTACCAAAGATAAAGAGGGTAAAGAAACTACAGAAGCTCACAAGCAAATAACGGTAGATAAAATCATTAACAATACAGATCCAGCCTGGACAAAAAAACCAGCAGATCTAGAAACTGAAGATTATACTAATTTCTACAGAGAATTGTATCCAATGCAATTTGAAGAATCATTATTTCACATTCACTTAAATGTTGATTATCCTTTTAATTTAACAGGAATTTTATTCTTCCCTAAATTAAGTCCAAGTATGGATATGCAAAAGGATAAAATTCAGTTATATCAAAATCAAGTTTTTGTAACTGACAATGTAGAAGGTATTGTACCAGACTTTTTACAGATGTTAAAAGGTGTCATAGATTCACCAGATATTCCTTTAAATGTATCTCGTTCTTATTTACAGGCAGATGGTGCTGTAAAAAAGATCTCTGGTTATATTACCAAGAAAGTAGGTGATAAATTAGCTTCTTTATTCAAAAATAATCGTGAAGATTTTGAATCAAAATGGAATGATATCAAAGTGATTATTGAATACGGAATGCTATCTGAAGACAAATTTTTTGATAAAGCTCAAAAATTTGCTTTGTATCCAACGGTAAATGATTCTTTCTTTACATTTGATGAGTTTCTCGAAAAAACTAAAGATGCACAAACAGATAAAGATGGAAATCAAATTGTATTGTATGCAGCTAATAAAGATGCACAACACAGTTATATTGAGTCTGCAAAAGAAAAAGGCTACGAAGTTTTATTATTAGACTCTCCTATTATTTCTCATTTGATGCAAAAACTAGAAACTTCTAATGAAAAAGTAAAGTTTACTAGAGTAGATGCAGATCACATAGACAATTTAATAAAGAAAGACGACACCGTTATTTCTAAATTATCTGACAAAGAAAAGGAAACATTAAAGCCAATGATTGAAAATGCGGTCCCAAAGCAGACCTACACTGTTCAATTAGAAGCGATGGATTCTAACGCTTCTCCTTTTATAATTACTGTTCCAGAATTTATGAGAAGGATGAAAGAAATGAGTGCTTCAGGTGGAGGCGGAATGATGGGAATGGGAAATTTACCAGAAATGTATAATTTAGTAGTCAATACAAATCATGAACTAGTAGGTGAAATTCTAAACACCAAAACAGCTAAGAAACGCGATCGTTTAATCTCTCAATCTTTTGATTTAGCAAAATTATCTCAAAACTTATTACACGGTGAAGAGTTAACTAACTTTATTAAACGCAGCTATGATTTAATTAAATAAGTATTAAATTTTTAGTACAACTATAGCCTCTTTGTTTTAACAAAGAGGCTATTTTTTTTACCATCTTTACGAAATTTGGTGTATAAAATTTCTATTTTTGATTTCTTAAAGAATATTCATTAATTAATGATTACTATTAGAAAAGCAACAGATAAAGACATTCATTTACTAGCCTCATTAAGTGTAGAGGCATTTATGCCTGCTCATGGTCATAGCTCTCCTAAAGAAGATATAACTTCATATATCAAAGCTAATTTTAGTATAGAAAACTTTAAAAAAGAAATTGCCAATCCTGCTTTTGAATACTATCTTTTATATCACACTACCAAAGTTGCTGGTTTTTCTAAAGTTATCTTTAATACTCCAAGTAAACATGTTGTTAATAATCAGGTCACCAAAATGGAACGCTTGTATTTATTAAAAGAATTTTATGGCTTACATTTAGGAGCAAAACTCATGAATTTTAATTTTGAACTTGCCAAAACAAATCATCAAAACGGAATTTGGTTAGAAGTTTGGACAGAAAACTTTAGAGCCATCAAATTTTACAAAAAAGCAGGCTTTAAAATAGTAGGACAGGCTAATTTCACCGTTTCTAAAACACATTCTAATCCTAATTATATTATGTATTTAGAATTTTAAAAAAAATTAAATGAAAAAAATAACAATACTAATTCTTTTTATTGCATCAACAATTGTTTCACAAACAAATACAGAAGTATTTTTATTTGACATAAAAAAAACTGAGACAGGATATGAATTAAGTAATAAAAAAAACATATCAACTAATGAAGGATATGACAGTCAGCCTCACTTTTATGATAACTATGCACTTTTGTTCGCTTCTTCAAGAAATGGGCAAACTGATATTGTAAAATATACAATAGATACAGGTATCAAAGAATTTATAAATTATTCACCCGAAGGAGGAGAATATTCTCCTCAACGAATCCCTGGTACAGATGATATTTCTGCTGTTCGTTTAGATAATACTGGTCTTCAAAGATTTTACAGGTATGATATTAATACTGGGAACTCTAAAGAAATCATTCGTAATTTAGAAGTTGCCTATCCTCTGTGGGCTAGCAACAAGTTATTATTTTCTGCTGTAATTGGAGAGAAATCACTAGAACTCGTAAAAAGTGATTTAAAAAACAAGACAAATGTACTACTAGAAAAAAATATTGGACGCTCACTACATTGTATTCCAGGTACTAATAGCATAAGTTTTATAAGTAAGAAAAAGCCTCTATGGGAAATTTTCTCAATAGATATAACAACTTTAACAATAAATAAAATAACGAATTTAGATGATAATTATGAAGATATTGCTTGGATATCTAAAGATGTTGTTTTACAAGCAAAAAAAAATCAACTTTTACAATTTAATATAAAAACAGATAGTGTTTGGAAAGAACTTATTAATAAAGACAGTCTTCAAATACAAAACATTTCTAGAATTACCATTAGTCCAGACAAAACAAAAATTGCTATAGTAGGAGAATAAAACTTGATATTTTGAAAATCACTTAAATAATTATAGACACCTTTAATTTTTGTCTTTTACAAAATTGTATCTTTAAAAATAATAAACAATTAACGATGAAAAAAATCACCTTTTTAATTTTACTTCTTACTGGTATTACAAATGCACAGACAGATACTAGAATATATGATATTATAAATAATGTTTCTACAGAAAGAATAAAAAAAGACATCACAAAGCTTGCTAATTTTGGAACCAGACATACTTTAAGTGATACAATTTCAGATACCAGAGGAATAGGAGCTGCTAGAAGATGGATTAAATCTGAATTTGATAAAATCTCCAAAAAGTGTACTGATTGCTTGGATGTTTTCTATCAAAAAGACTTGGTGAAGAAAAATAAGAAAAGAATTGTTCATGATGTCATGATTGTAAATGTTGTTGCCGTTCAAAGAGGAACAAAATACCCAAATAGATATATCATTATGAGTGGTGATATAGATTCTCGAGTGTCTGATCCAAATGATTATACTTCCGATTCTCCTGGTGCAAATGACAATGCTTCCGGAATGGCTGGCACAATTGAAGCAGCTAGAGTTTTATCTAATTACACCTTTGAAAATAGCATTATTTATGTTGGTCTATCTGGAGAGGAACAAGGATTGTTTGGCGGTAGAGGATTAGCAGCATATGCCAAAGAGAAAGGATGGGAGATTATCGGTATTATGAACAATGACATGATAGGAAATATTGAAGGTGTAGATGGAGTCATAGACAATAGAACTTTTAGAATATTTTCTGAACCAACACCTACTACAGAAACAGAGAAGCAACGAAAAGCAAGACGTTTTTATGGTGGTGAGGTAGACGGTATTTCTAGACAATTAGCTCGTTTTATTCATAAAACTACCAAAACATATATGCCAGAAATGAATCCAACAATGATCTATAGATTAGATCGGTTTGGTCGTGGAGGGCATCATAGACCCTTTAATGATGCTGGGTTTGCTGGAATTAGAATTATGGAAATGCATGAAAACTACACACAACAACATCAAGATATTCGCAACGAAGATGGAATTGAATATGGTGATAAACTAAAATTTGTGAATTTTGACTATGCTAAAAAATTAACAGCTGTAAATGCTATTAATTTAGCCAGTATTGCCTGGGCTCCACCAGCTCCAAAAGATGTTAAAATTGGAGGAGCGGTAAGACCTGCTGTTTCCTTTGAATGGGACAAGGTTGAGGGTGCAAAAGGATACAAAATATACTGGAGAGATACAACATCACCTACTTGGGACCATTTTAAATATATTGAAAATAGTACCGAGTTTACCTTAGAAGGAATTGTAGTAGACAACTTCTTCTTTGGAATAGCTGCTGTTGGAGAAAACGGTCATGAAAGTATTGTATCATTCCCTTCTGGTTTGATAAAAAAATAGACACTTGTGAAAATCACAAAATTATTCTTTTTCACATATTTTATTTTCTCAATGATTGGCTGTAAAAACAACAATCAAACACAATTAAAAAAAGAAAATAGTAATAAAACCAATCACCAAGAAATACTTGTAGCTAAAAGGGTAGATACTATTTTAATAGATGGAATAGCCAATGAAAAAACTTGGAAAGAATCTACTTGGTTACCAATTGATCAAGTATGGATGGGGAAACCAGTAGATTCTACAGATTTTTCAGGAAGGTATAAATTATCTTGGTCTAAGGAAGCCTTGTATGTGATGGCAGAAATAAAAGATGATTTTTTAGTAGATAAAATTAAAAACCCTCTAGAACGATGGTGGGATGAAGATTGTGTAGAGATATTTATTGATGAAGACAATAGCGGAGGCAATCATCAATTCAATCATAATGCCTTTGCATATCACATAGGATTAAATGGTGATGTAGTTGATCTAGATTCAAAAGACACTCCAAAGCTTTTTAACAACCACATAGAATCTGAGATGTCTATTGTAAAGGAAAATACAGCTATTTGGGAATTTAAAATCTCTCTTTTCCCAGACACATATACCTTTAAAGGAGATCAAATAGCTTTAAGCTTACATTCAAATAAAAAAATAGGTTTTGCTATTGCCTATTGTGATAATGATACTAGTGAAACTAGAGAAAACTTTTTTGGTTCTGTGGTTGTAGATGGAAACGACAAAAATCGTGGCTGGATTGATGCAACTATTTTTGGAACTATTGTATTAAAAAACCAGCACTAATTATTAGAGCATTTCAGGATATCGTATTATAGATTAAAACAAGATATCTTAAAAAAACCCCTACACAAAAACAATAGCATATTATCTGAAAAAAATCTATAACTTGTTGATAAGTAATTATTTGTGTCATTTTTTTTAGGCAAAACGGTGTTAATGTTTTCCTAAAAAAGAAAACTGTTTCATCTTTTGATATATTTGTTTAACATAACAAGTAATCTATAACACAATGAAGCCATTTCTTTTTAAAATTATTGCTCTAATTTTTTTCTCGATTTTCACAACTCAATTGAGCGCTCAAAAATTTCAAGGTAAAGCATATTATTTTTCTAAATCAAAAATGGAATTAGGAAATTGGGGAGCTAGAATGAGTGAAGCACAAAAGAAACAAATGCAAAATCGTCTTAAAGATAGATTAGAAAAAAAATATATTTTAAATTTTAATATGCAAGAATCAACTTTTTTGGAAGAAGACAAGATTGATGCAATCTCCGGTGCAACAGACTCATGGGGAGGATATTTCTCTAGGGGTGACTTACATAAAAACATTAAAGAAAATAAATTAGTACAGAGTCAAGAATTTTATGGTAAACGGTTTTTAGTAAAAGACAAATTAGTAAACATTGAATGGAGTTTAGGTACAGAAACTAAAAAAATTGGTAATTATACCTGTTATAAAGCGGCAGCAATGGTTCCAAAATCTGAATTAAACTGGTTTGATTTTTCTTGGAATGACCTTAGACAAAATTCTGATGAAACTAAAAAGATTGAAGAAACTATGATAGTTATTGAAGCTTGGTATACTCCTCAAATACCCGTTGCACAAGGACCTGCTGAATACTGGGGGCTACCAGGTCTAATCTTAGAAGTAGGTGCTGGAAATACAACTTTATTGTGTTCAGAAATCATTTTAAACCCAAAAGAGAAAGTAACCATTACAGCTCCAGATAAAGGTGAAAACATTACAAAAAAAAGGTACACTTCTAACATTCGTAAAAAAATGGTAGAAATGCGAAATAATAGGATGGGAAGAAGAAGTCGTTAATCTTTATTGATTAAAGCCCGCTTATAAAACTTCCATAAGGATCTTTGAACTGAACGCCTTCAGCATACCTATATTTACTTAATTTTTTATGTTCTACCAAAGACCATAAAACAAATTCTTGCCAAAAGCACACTTCTTCAGGAGTTACCCCTACTTGATATTTTAACACAAATTCTGACAATGGCTTTACTTTTTCTAGGATAGATCTATAGTCTTTTTCTGAAATATCATCTAAAATTTCAAAATCCTCACTATGATTAAAAAACCATGAGACAATTTCATCATATGGGCTTTCAACGCCTTGTTTTTCAATCTTTTCAATTTTAGGAAAAAATTCTGAATACAAAGATTTGATAGCGTTTCCAAGCAAGGTTAGTGCAACATTATAAGCCCCTTCTTGCTCGCCTTCATACACTAATTCTATCTTACCAGTTATTGCAGGAATAATTCCAGTAAAGTCACTCATCCTTATTCCTGTTTTGTCATCTCCAGAATGCAATAAACGTCTTTCTGCAGTACTAACTAAATTCTCAAAAGCAGTAATACTTAATCGAGCACTTACACCACTCTTTACATCTACAAATTCACTTTTACGGGCTTCAAACACAATTTGTTCTAGAATATCTTTTGCCAATTCAGGAATAAAAATAGTTGAAGATTGTCTGGTATCTAGCGCTGCTTCTTGCGAAGTAATTGTTTTTGCAATCTGAATAGTTTCAGGATAATGAGTTAAAATTTGTGAACCTATTCTATCTTTTAAGGGTGTTACAATACTTCCTCTATTGGTATAATCTTCTGGATTAGCAGTAAAAACAAATTGCATATCTAAAGACAATCTCAATTTAAAACCTCTAATTTGTATATCTCCTTCTTGTAAGATATTAAACAAGGCTACTTGAATTCTGGCTTGTAAATCTGGTAACTCATTGATCACAAAAATACATCTATTGGCTCTAGGAATCATTCCATAATGAATCACACGATCATCTGCATAACTCAACTTTAAATTAGCTGCTTTTATTGGATCTACATCACCAATAATATCTGCTACAGTAACATCTGGTGTCGCTAATTTTTCTGCAAAACGATCACTTCTATGTAACCAGATAATTGGTGTTTTATCTTGGTTTTGTTGTATCAATTCTATTGCAAAACGAGAAATTGGTGCTAGCGGATCATCATTAATTTCTGAGCCTTCTACTAATGGAATATATTCGTCTAATAAATTCACCATCAACCTAGCTAATCGTGTTTTAGCTTGTCCGCGCAGTCCTAGTAAATTAATATTATGTCTAGATAAAATAGCTCTTTCTAATTCTGGTATTACCGTATTTTCATACCCATGAACACCTGTAAATACTGTTTCTTTATTTTTAATTTTAGCTATTAAATTATCTCTCAATTCATCTTTAATAGATTTCGATTGATATCCTGATTCTTTTAATGCTCCTAGTGTTTGTATAGATATTATATTCATATTAACCTTTAATTCTTTTTTTTCTATTAGTTTCGTAATCTTCAAAAATCATTTCTCCCAATCCTTTAATTCCTGTATAAAATGCTTTTCCTTGATTTGCTTTGGTAAATTCTCTTACAAATTGCATCAAATAATTATCTTGAGCAATCATAAATGTTGTGATAGGGATGTGTAACCTTCTTGCTTGTTGAGCCATTGCATAACATTTATTGGTGATAAAAGAATCTAATCCATTACTGTTTTTATAATACTGGCCGTCTGGCATTTTAAGACAACTTGGTTTTCCATCGGTAATCATAAAAATCTGTTTGTTGGTGTTTCTTTTTCTTCGCAATAAATCCATTGCTAATTGAAGACCTGCAACAGTGTTTGTGTGATAGGGACCAACTTTTAAATAGGGTAAGTCCTTAATGTCTATAGTCCAGGAATCATTTCCAAAAACTAAGATGTCTAAGGTGTCTTTAGGGTATCTGGTGGTAATTAATTCTGCCAACGCCATGGCAACCTTTTTTGCTGGTGTAATCCTATCTTCTCCATATAGAATCATAGAATGACTAATGTCTATCATTAAAACAGTACTCATTTGAGCCTTGTGCATGGTTTCTTCAACTACAAGATCATCTTCCGTTAAATTAAAACTACCAATTCCATGGTTAATTTGTGCGTTTCGTAAACTTTCTGTCATGGAAACTTTGTCTAAAGAATCTCCAAACTGATAGTTTCTAAAATCACCGGTATGCTCGTCTCCTAAACCCTGACCTTTACTTTTATGATTTCCAGAACCTCGTCTTTTAATTTTTCCAAATATTTGGTTTAGTGCTTGTTGACGAATGGCTCTTTCTGTCTTAGCTGTGATAGAAATATTCCCTCCATTTTCATCTGGATCAATTTCTTCTTTAATATATCCTTTTGCCTTCAGATCCTCAATAAAATCATCTATTGTATAGTTCTCGTCTGTTAGTTTATATTCAACATCTAACTGACGTAACCAATCAATAGCTTCATCAAAATCTCCAGAAGTATGCGTAATAATTTCTTTAAAAATATCAAACAATTTTTCAAATGGAGTCAAATGAGGAGATTCAAAGGTTTTAAAAATAAATCCCTTTTTTTTCTTTTCTTTCATACTCATACAAAAATAAGACTTTATGGAGTTTGATTCTAAAGATTAACAATCCTTTCACAAAATTTATATATTCAAAAAAAAAGAATGAGCTGAGGAAAGAATATTTTATACTATTATTAACATCAAAAAAATAATTAATAAGTAAATTTATACCTCAAAAATTATAAAAATAAAATCATATTTATGAAAATAATTAATTCTACACATCTACGTAATCTTTTATCTTTCATCCTAATTCTTTTAGTTATTGGAATTCAAGATACAGATGCACAAAGAAAAAAACGCAAAAAAAAGAATAATAAAACAGCGCAAGTTGTTGCCCCAGAACCCAAACCTAAAAAGAAAGAAAAATCTATTGCTGACCTAACTAAAAGCAGTAAAAAAATAGAAGGATTATTTACAATTTTTCAAGATACTGTTACTGGTGCTACAAAATTATTAGTTAAAGAAGAGCAATTTAATAAAGACTATATTTATTTTGCTCAAATAGCTGATGGTGTCACCGAAGCTGGAAGTTTCAGAGGGGCATATAGACCTTCAGCAGTTTTTCATCTCAAAAAATACTTTAATAAAATTGAATTTACTGCTCCTAATACAAATTTTTATTTCGATAAAAACAACCCACTTTCTAGAGCCTCAGAAGCAAATACTTCAGTAGCAACCATTGCAAGTGGAAAAGTCTTAGCACATGATAAAAAAACTGGAGAATTTTTAATAGACTCAGACGGTTTGTTCTTGTCTGAAGCTTTTACGAGAATTAAAGGACCTAGGTTTCCTGGACAATCTCCTTTTGCATTTAGCTTAGGGCGCTTTGATAAAACAAAATCAAAAATAAATGAGATTAAAAACTATCCAGAAAACACAAATGTAAAAACAGAATATGTTTACAGCAACCCCACTGTATTAAATGGGGGTTCCGAGGCAGTAACAGACGGTAGAAGTGTTTCTATCAAAGTATTCCACACATTTATGAATATGCCAGAAGATGATTATGAAGCTAGAATGGATGATGCTAGAGTTGGCTACTTTTTAACTCAAACAAACGATATGACAACTACAGAGACAGTTAATTATCGTGATATGGTACACAGATGGAAATTGGTGAAAAAAGATTCTAGTGCTGCTATATCTGAACCTATAACTCCAATTACTTGGTGGATTGAAAATACAACTCCAGAAACATGGAGAGAAACTATTAAAGAAGGTGTTTTAGCATGGAATGAAGCTTTTGAAAAAGCTGGGTTTAAAAATGCTATGGTTGTAAAAATACAACCAGATGATGCTGATTGGGATGCTGGTGATGTTCGTTACAATGTATTACGTTGGACCTCCTCTCCAAATCCACCTTTTGGTGGCTATGGTCCAAGTTTTGTAAACCCAAGAACAGGAGAAATTTTAGGAGCTGATATTATGTTAGAATTTGTTCATTTTACAAACAGAGTATTTGGAGATAAATTATATGACGATGCAGCCTCAAATATGAAATTAGAGACTATTCAGGAATTGAAAATTAAAAAATTTAAAGAACAAAACAACTTTATGTTTTGTTCTGCAGGACATATATTGCATGAAAACATGCAACTTGGAAGTACTGTTTTAGAAGCAAGTAACGCTTCTAGTTTGGATATGGAAAGAATGAAGAAAGAAGGAATGAAATCTTTAATAATGCATGAAGTTGGGCATACCTTAGGTCTAAATCACAACATGAAAGCAAGTCAATTATTTTCTCCCGAACAACTAGCTGATGCTAGTTTTATTGAAGGAAAAGCATTAACTGGCTCTGTGATGGATTATGCTGGAATTAATCTTACTAATGACAGAAGCAAACAAGGACAATATTATGACATGAATGTTGGGCCCTATGATATTTGGGCCATTCAATTTGGATATACACCTTTTGAAAAAGACTCAGAAAGAATTTCATTGTTGGAGAGGTCAACAGAACCAGCATTAATTTTTGGTAATGATGCAGATGATATGCGCTCACCTGGAAAAGCTATAGACCCAAGAGTAATGATTGGAGATTTATCGAATGATCAAATCACCTACTCCATTAATAGATTTGAGTTGGTCAATACAATGATGAAAGATTTAAAGTCAAAATTTACCAAAGAAGGTGAAACATATATGAATCTTAGAAGAGCGTTTTACACCTTAAATAATCAATCAGCTATTGCAGGTGGTGTTATCTCAAGATTTATAGGAGGTGTATATGTAGACAGGGCAACTTATGGACAAAAGGGAGGAAGTCAACCCTTTACACCAGTAAGTCTTGAAGATCAAAAGAGAGCTTTCAATGCATTAAAAAAATACATATTTGCTCCCGATGCTTTTAATGCTCCAAAAGAAATTTATAATTATCTTGCTAAGCAAAGAAGAGGATATAACTTTTTTGGAGGACCAGAAGATCCAAAAATTCATGCGCAAATTATAGGATATCAAACTAGAGTGTTGGCACACATAATGCACCCAAATACTTTACAAAGACTAACTGATTCTGAAATATACGGGAACAAATACAAGCTATCTTCTTTTATGACAGACTTAAACAATGCTATGTTTAAACCAGATGTGTATGGGAGTATCAATACATTTCGTCAGAATCTACAAGCTGTTTACACAAAACGGTTAATTAGTATGGTTGTTGGTAAGGCAGCTAATAGGTTCTCTCCTACTTCTCAATCTATGGCGATCTATAATTTAAAGAACATTAAAACTTGGGTATCTAACGGTACTGGAAATATATCAACAAAAGCACATAAAAACCATTTAAAGACACTAATTAACAATACTATGAAAGAAATTAAATAAGATTGTTTTTAACTAATTTTTAAAAAACCGATATCAAATTTGATATCGGTTTATGTATTTTTACAAGATGGAGAAAGTATTGATTACCGGCGGCTCAGGCTTAATAGGAAGACGATTATCATTCTTGTTAAAATCTAGGGGGTATGAAGTTCGCATTTTAAGTAGAAGTAATAATCCAAAAAACAACTATAAAACATTTGTATGGAATGTTTCAGAACAATACATAAATGACAGTGCTTTTGAAGGCCTTAAACATATTATTCATCTCGCAGGAGCTGGAATTGCAGATAAAAGATGGTCTGAAAAAAGAAAAAAAGAAATTATAGCTAGTAGAGTTGCCTCAACTAATTTACTTTACAATTCAGTAAAAAGATTAAAAACTCCTCTAAATAGTTTTATCTCTGCCTCTGCAACTGGCTATTATGGAGCTATTACTTCAGAAACTATTTTTGAGGAAAAAGACAAACCCGCAAAAGATTTTCTTGGAAAAGTTTGTAGTTTATGGGAAGATTCTATTTTCCAATTTAATGAAATAAAAATTAGAACAGTAGCATTGCGAACAGGTATTGTATTATCTAAAGACGGAGGTGCTTTAAAAAAGATGAAAACTCCAATTATTACTTCATTAGGAAATGGAAAACAATACATGCCATGGATTCATATAGATGATTTGTGTGAATTATATATAAAAGCAATTGAAGATGAACAATTTAAAGGAGCTTTTAATGCAGTGTCACCTGAACATATATCTAATCTTTCTTTTTCAAAAAAGATCTCAAAAATATTTAATTACCCATTTTTAGCTTTAGGTGCTCCAAGCCTTATTTTACAAATTGTTTTTGGAGAAATGTCTACAATTATTTTGAATGGAAGTAGAATTTCTGCAAATAAAATAAAACAAGCTGGTTTTAAATTTAAGTTTGAAAACTTAGAAAAGGCTTTAAAAAATTTACGATGAAAACATACCTTATAATTCTATTATTTCCTTTTTTAATGCAGCAGCAAAACAACTATCAAATAGACTTTGGAGAAGAAAAAAAAGGGCTTTATTGGAGCGTTGTTAACGATGGTGTTATGGGTGGACTCTCTAGAGGAAGAAAAAAACTAACAAAAAACAGTTTGCTGTTTAAAGGCAATGTTTCACTAGACAATAATGGTGGATTTTCATCTTTACGTCGTTCTTTTTCTGAGTTTGATATCTCTAATTTTGAATACGTTGAAATTAAATACCGATCTTCTGGTATTTCTTTAGCGCTAACATTTGCTGTAAGTAGGCGATGGTATGTGCCTAATTATAAAGTAAGCCTTGATGAAACTTCCTCTAAATGGAAAACTGTAACCATTAAACTTACAGGTCTAAGAAAGTACTATATAGGTAAAGCCATGAACGAAAAACTTAAAAAAAAACTTTAAAAGAAATCATTAGAATTGGTTTTATTACTAATGAAAAAAAATATGGAGATTTTGAATTTGAAATAGACTATATAAAATTCAAATAAAAAAATCCACCAATTGGTGGATTTTTATAATAATAATTTTTTTCTGAAGTGATTTAAAAAGTTGAAGAAATATTAATTGCTACCTCAGACCAAGTTTTACTAATACCATCTAATCCTTTGTGTAATTCTTTACAAATCAAATTTAAAGAATCTAAAGACGATTTAGCATTCCAATTCAATACATCCATTTTTGTAGTCATAGAGAATTTTTTATCTTTTATTAAATAAGAAAAAGGTAGTTTTTCTGTAATTCCATTCATAGTAATATCTGCATAACCCAAAGAATCATTCTCTATTACTAATTTCCCTGATAATAGTTTTGTATTTTCCATAACCCCAAAAAAGAATTTTCTGATCTTATAATCTCTACTACTGTCAGATGTAAAAATACTACTAATAGGTATCGAAAACTCTGCATTATTAATTGCTTCTTTAACAGAATTTCCTTCACCTCCTGAAGTTACATCTACTTTTGTGAATTTTCCTTTCACAGGAACTTTCTCTGTAGTTTTATATGCAGTCCATTCAACAGAATTATTTGCATCATTTAACACAAATGCAGCTGTAGATTCCTTTTCTAGTTTCGTTGTTTTTAGTTCTTCTTTTTTATCAGAATTACAAGATGTAAATTGAAATACTATTAAAAGAGTGAACGCTAAGTTTGTTATATTTTTCATCTGAATTATTTGGGTTGGTTTTTTAAAATATTTTTTACGAGTTTTATATATTGTTTTTTTGCATCTTCTTGGTTCATACCGTTTAACTGGGTCCAAGCATTAAATTTAAAAGCATCTCTCACATCAATTTCACCATCATATGAAAAAGTGTCACCTATTACTGCTTGCTTGTAAAAAGCATATAATTTAAGCATGATATCCGGTGCTAAAACTTCTTCTAATTCAGACAGTTTATTAAAAGCTTCAGTAAACTTTAAATCTAAATTTACAGCCATTACTTTTCTGCTATTACTTGTACTCCTCCTTTAACTTTATCTCCAATTTTTACAGTTAATTTTGTGTTTAGTGGTAAAAAAATATCAACTCTACTACCAAACTTTATAAAACCCGCATCTGATCCTTGAATTACCTCTTCACCTTCTTCTGCATAATTTACAATTCTTTTCGCTAATGCTCCTGCAATTTGGCGGTATAATACTTCTCCAAAAACCTTATTTTCAACTACAATTGTTGTTCTTTCATTTTCAGTTGATGCTTTTGGATGCCATGCTACTAAATATTTACCAGGATGATACTTACTGTATTTAACCGTTCCATTTAGAGCATATCTAGTAACATGAACATTAATTGGCGACATGAAAATAGAAACCTGAAGCCTTTTACCTTTAAAATATTCTGGCTCTTCTACTTCTTCAACTACAACTACCTTACCATCAACGGGAGCTATAATCTGAGTGTCATTTATTTCTGTAACTCTTTTCGGATTTCTAAAAAATTGTAACACAATAATTAAAAAAAACAACAGTATTGTTTGAATTACTTTTTGAAACCAGTATAATTCAATAAGCCTCTCTGATAATAAAATCCCTGATAAAACTATTAGAAATGTAAAAACAATAATTTTATAACCTTCTCTGTGAAAACTTAGCATTTTTTTAAATTAAATAATGGATATACAAATATACAAAGGGAGCTACAAACAACAAGCTATCTAACCTATCTAATATACCACCATGACCAGGCATAATGGTTCCGCTATCTTTTGTATTGGCCTGTCTTTTAAATTTAGATTCAACAAGATCACCTATAGTGCCTAAAATAGATGCAATTAATGAAATTACTAGTAAATTGGTTAGAGATAAAAAATCACAGAAATATGAGACTAAAAATGCAGTGATTAATGTAAAAAATACACCTCCCAAAAAACCTTCAATTGTTTTTTTTGGTGAAACACTTTCAAATAATTTCCTTTTCCCTAAGTTCTTACCAACAAAAAACGCAAAGCTATCATTAACCCAAATAAAAATAATTAATGATAAAATAACTGATGCTTCATAGCCTCCATTAATGAATGGAAGTAGTATTAAAAAAGTAAAAGAAAGTAGTAAATATCGAATGGAGATATCTAATTTCTGTATTGTGTTTGATGGATAATTCTTTTTTTTGATAAAAAGATTTACCAATAACTGAATTGATCCTGATATTGATAATACCAATAATACGTCTATTAATACTGAAGAGTCTAATGAAGAAAATGGTAAGTAAATGAGCCCAATAAACAACATATAAATAATAATATTGTTAAACTTCAACAAATTGAGAAACTCTCTTATAGAAATAAAACCGAAAAGAGAAATAAGGACTATATATGATTCTTTTGAATACAGTATTGCAGTAATAAAAAGCACTGCATAAATAAATCCAGAAGTAGCTCTCTTGAGAAGGTTAGTCATATTATAAATCTTCTAAAAGCAACAAATATAAGTTTTTGGAGTTGTTATTACCGTAATTTAAAAAATTATCATCGTCTATATTTAAACTATATTTTTTAATAGCACTAATGTTTGTTGGAATACTACCATCTTTACAATTGGTTTTAATACCTGTTAAACCTTCTCCAGTGTCTTTTACAAATTGACTTGTCTTTGCAAATACAATAAAATCATTTGTTAGAGATGCTAGTTTATGAGTACTCAATTGATTGGATGAAAAAAGAATATCTCCGTTATCAGATATTAAATGTTCACAGGAAGTAAAAAAAGGTTTTTTATCATCTACTTCTTCCTGAACATTAACATGTGATTTTTTAAGGAAATTTTTAAGACTTTTATCAAAACAAGTTATAATGTCCCAATTGTTTTCAGAAATAATCTGATCTAAATTATTTATAATCTCCTTTTCAGAAATGCAATAAAGAAACTTCCCTCCCTTAGAAATAAAATGATGAACAAATGCGTCGTCTAAAGATAAATTGACCTTTAGTTTTTTGGCAACATTTTCATTTGAGGGTTCTTTACTTTTAAATAATTTTTTTAAAAAACTCATTTAAAAAATTAATTTTTATTTTCTTCTGTTATTTCTTTTTTATCTTCTTCTTTAGTCTCTTTTTTTTGAACTTCAGTTTCTTCAGTTTCTTCAGTTTCTTCAGTTTCTTCAGTTTCTATGTCCGGAAGTTCATCATCAAAAGGTCTTTTCCCAAAAATCTTTGTTAAATCATCTTTGAAAATAACTTCTTTTTCTAGTAATAGCTCTGCCAAGACTGTTAATTTTTCTTTATTCTTGTCAAGAATCTCGATAGCTCTTTGGTATTCTAATTCTATCATTTTAGAAATTTCTTCGTCAATAGTTTTAGCTGTATTTTCACTATAAGGTTTTATAAAAGCATCATTTCCAGAAGAATCATAGTAGGTTATATTTCCAACTTTTTCATTCAAGCCATAGACAGTTACCATAGCTCTAGCTTGTTTTGTTACTTTTTCAAGATCACTTAAGGCTCCTGTTGAAATTTTATTGAAAATTATTTTTTCAGCTGCTCTACCTCCTAGTGTAGCACACATTTCATCTAGCATTTGCTCGGTCTGAACAATCATCCTTTCTGCTGGTAAATACCAGGCGGCTCCTAAGCTTTGTCCTCTTGGTACTATTGTAACCTTCACTAATGGTGCAGCATGTTCTAACATCCAACTTACGGTTGCATGTCCTGCCTCATGAAATGCTATTGTCTTTTTCTCTTTTGGAGTAATTACTTTATTTTTCTTTTCTAAACCTCCAACAATTCTATCTACAGCATCTAAGAAATCTTGATGGTGTATGGCTTTTTTATTACCTCTTGCTGCAATTAAAGCTGCTTCGTTACACATATTTGCGATATCAGCACCAGAAAAACCAGGAGTTTGTTGTGCTAAAAATTTAATCTTAACATCATCAGATAATTTTAATGGTTTTATGTGTACTTCAAAAATTTCTTTTCTTTCTTTAATATCTGGTAAATCTACATAGATTTGTCTATCAAAACGTCCTGCTCTCATTAAAGCTGAGTCTAATACATCTGCTCTATTGGTTGCTGCTAATACAATAACATTTACATCTGTACCAAAACCATCCATTTCGGTTAATAGTTGATTTAATGTATTTTCTCGTTCATCATTACCACCAGTCATACTGTTTTTACCACGAGCTCTTCCAATAGCATCTATTTCATCAATAAAAATAATTGAAGGTGACTTTTGGGCTGCTTGTTTAAATAAATCTCGAACTCTAGAGGCTCCTACTCCAACAAACATTTCTACAAAATCTGATCCTGATAATGAGAAAAATGGAACTTCTGCTTCACCTGCTACTGCTTTTGCCAGTAATGTTTTACCTGTTCCTGGAGGTCCAACTAATAATGCCCCTTTAGGTATTTTACCTCCTAAAGCTGTATATTTTCCTGGATTTTTTAAGAAATCTACAATTTCTTGCACTTCCTCTTTAGCACCTTCTAAACCTGCAACATTTTCAAAAGTTGTTTTTACTTTTGTGTCTTTATCAAATAATTTAGCTTTAGATTTTCCAATATTAAAAATCTGGCCACCTCCTCCGCCACTACCTGCACCTCCAGACATTCTTTTCATGAAGAAAATCCAAATAGCAATTAATAAGATGAAAGGCAAAAAACCAATGATAGACTCAAAAAAGCTACCTCTAGAATCTGAATCTACATCAAAATCTAAATTTTTTGATACTCTGTATTGATTTAGTTTATTTTCAAAATTCTGTAAATCTCCAAAGTCATATTGAAATAAAGGAGATCCTTTTCTAAACAGAGGCGATGTCGCTTGTTGTTTGTATTTCTCTTTCGTTTCAACTTCTTTTTTGATGTAAACCTCAGCTATATTTTTATTTATGATGATAACTTTACTTACATCATTAGATTCTAAAATTTTAAAAAATTTGTTAGTAGAAATTTTCTTCGTAGAAAAAGAAGCATCATTTATAAAACTAACTCCTATTAAAACAACAAATATTGCACCATAAACCCAGTACATATTGAACTTAAATTTAGGCACATTTGGTGTTGAGTTTTTATTCTTTTCGCTCATCTATCTATTTTTAAACAGGGTTGATTTCAGTTATTTTTGCATCTCCCCAAAGGCTTTCTATATCATAGAATTCTCTTATTTGCTTTTGGAAAACATGTACTACTACATTAACATAATCCATCAAAATCCATTCTGAATTATTTTGACCTTCAATATGCCAGGGTTTGTCTTTTAATTCTTTACTAACTAATTTTTGAATAGATCCAGTTATTGCATTTACTTGAGTATTTGAATTTCCTGAACAAATAATAAAATAATCGCATACAGTGTTTTCTAATTCTCTTAAGTCTAACAATTGAATGTCATCTCCCTTTACATCATCAATACCCTTTATGATTACAGATATTAGCTCATCTGTACTAACTGGTTTTTTTACCATTAATTTTTTTATATTTAAAACAAAGTTATTATTTTTTTGCGAGTATATTGCGTAGTATTTAATTAGTTTACACTTTCTTTAACACTTGAGATTAATCAAAATTAATGCCACTAACTCCACCAATTCTTTTTTAAAAGAATTGGCTCAAAATTCTTCGCTTGAAGAGTACACTATTGCTGTTGCAAACACTCAAACTTCTGGACGAGGACAGATGAGTAACTCTTGGATATCTGAACCGTATAAAAACCTAACATTCAGCATATTCACTCCTTTAACAAAACTCAAAATAAAACACCAAGCGTATCTAAACTTTGCTGTTTCACTGGCTATCTATGATACTCTTTTATCATATAATGTACCAAAATTAAGCATTAAGTGGCCAAACGACATTATGTCAGCTGAAAAAAAAATCTGTGGAATTCTAATTGAAACTACGTTTTCACATCTAGAAATTAAAAATACTATTATTGGAATTGGGTTAAATGTAAATCAGGAAAAATTTCCTAAAAAACTTTTTAACGCTAGCTCTTTAAAAAATATTTTAAAAAAAGAAATAGACCTTGAGCCTCTGATGAACATAATAGTAGAAAAAATTAAATATAGAGTCTCTTCTATTGAATTAGGGAAATTTAGTAAAACCCATGAGGAGTATCATGAAGCTTTATACAAAAGAGGAATTCCAACTGCTTTTATAGATAAAAAGACGAAACTACTTTTTATGGGTATCATTACAGGAGTTTCATCTATTGGAAATTTACAAATACAACTAGAAGACGATACGATTGTTAAATATGGACTTAAAGAAATTTCATTTGCTAAAGTTTAGCAATATTCTCTGTAAGAGTATCTATAAAACTGGTTAATGGTTTTTTAACCATCATTGCCATCATTGGATTAAAATCTCCTTCAAATTGTAATTGAACATCACTAGAATTATCAGAAATAGGCGAAATGTTAGCTTCTAATGTAAACGCTAATTTACTGCTAGCAGCACCTAAACTTACTTTAGAATATTCAACACTGTTACCTAAAACAAGTCTTATTTCTGGCATTCCTTTTAATGCAAATAAAAATGAATCCCCATCGACTTCAAATTTTTGAGTACTAGAAGGCATAAGTAATTCAAAATTTTCTAGCGTCATAAAAAACTCATAGGCTTCTTTTGATGATTTCGCTATCTCTACTTTTTTTCCTTCAATATTCATATGCTTATGATTTCCAGTTTCCAGGGTCTTTTCTCCACTCAGACAGTGTTTCTAATTCTTTTTCAGTAATATATTTGCTATCCATAGCTTGTTCTAACAAATGAGAATAATTACTCAAAGTAGTTAAAGCTACATTGCTATTTTTAAAATTATCTGAAGCAATATCAAATCCATAAGAGAAAATAGCAACCATTCCTTTTACTACAGCTCCAGCTTCTTTTAAAGCTTTCACAGCATTTAAACTGCTTTTTCCTGTACTTATTAAATCTTCAATTACTACTACATTTTGGCCGCTTTCTAAATGACCTTCTATTTGATTTTTACGACCATGATTTTTAGGTTCTGGTCTTACATAAATGAATGGAACACCTAATTCTTGAGCTACTAAAATACCAATAGCAATGGCTCCTGTGGCTACTCCTGCAATTACATCTGGCTTGCCGTATTGTAACTCTACTATTTTTGCAATTTCTTCCTTTAAAAACACACGAACAGGAGGGTAAGATAATGTGACTCTATTATCGCAATAGATTGGAGACTTCCAACCCGAAGCCCATTTAAATGGCTCTGATGGGCTTAGCTTTATAGCTTTCACTTTAAGTAAAACTTCTGCTGTTTTTTTTGCTGTATCTTTGTGTAAAATCATATAGGCAAATGTATAAAGTTTTTATTAATGAAAGACCTATTATTTTAACAGATTCTTTGTTTGTAGAAAGTGATTTTGATCTACTAAACTACAAAAATACCATCATCTCAGAAATCATTCATAATTTAACAGAAGGAAACACTAAAGGTATCATATTGCTGTGTGCTGATCTTCAAGAAGCTTGGGGAGATTTTAAAAGTCATTTTAAAGTGATTAGCGCATCGGGTGGTTTAGTTATTAATAAACAACTAGAATTTTTATTTATTTTTAGAGGCGGTAAATGGGATCTCCCCAAGGGAAGAATTGAAAAAGGAGAACAAATTAAAGAAGCAGCTCTAAGAGAAGTTAAAGAAGAATGTGGCATTTCTAAACTTAAATTAGGGGAATTTTTAATTACCACCTACCATATTTTCTTTCAAAACAATCAAAATAGATTAAAAGAAACTCATTGGTTTCAAATGGAAACAACAACCAAAGAAGTTTTAATACCTCAACTAGAAGAAGGAATTACCATTGCCATATTTAAAAACAAAGAAGATTCTGTAAGAGCATTAGACAATAGCTATGGAAATATTCATTTGGTTTTTAAAGCGTATTATCAAAAGTAACATTCTAATTATTAGTTCTTTCAATACTGTAATTTCATATGGCACTCTATGAGTGTTTCATTTATTCTATTATCTTTGCCGACTTCTAAAAAAACCCAACAAACATGAATGCATTCGTTAGAAAAAGAGTAAAAAACGCACAAAATGATATTCTTTCGGGAATCACAGTAGCTTTAGCACTGGTTCCAGAAGCAGTAGCTTTTGCATTTGTTGCTGGTGTAGATCCTCTGGTTGGTTTGTACGCAGCATTTATGGTAGGGTTAATTACTGCTGTTTTTGGTGGAAGACCTGGTATGATTTCTGGAGCAACAGGCGCATTGGCTGTTGTAATGGTGAGTTTAGTGAGCGAAGGAAATGCCATGGGAGAAGCAAGTGAAAATTTAGGTTTGTACTATCTTTTTCTTACAGTAATTTTAATGGGTATTATTCAGGTATTGGCTGGGGTTTTAAAACTCGGGAAATTTGTTCGTTTAATTCCACACCCAGTAATGATGGGCTTTGTGAACGGATTGGCTATTGTTATTTTCTTATCTCAACTTGGCATGTTTAAAACTACCGTTGGTGGTGAAAAAGTTTGGCTAGAAGGTCAGAACCTTTATATGATGATTGGTCTAGTTGGGCTAACGATGTTGATTATGTGGGGATTGCCAAAAATAAAAGCAACAAAAAAATTACCTGAAGCATTAATTGCTATTTTGGTGGTAGCCGGTATTGTGATCTTTTCTAATCTAGATGTTGCAACTGTTGGATCTTTTATAAGTGATGGTGGTGGAGACGGTTTAAAAGGTGGGCTTCCAGTTCCAGTATTAGATACCTTTTCTAAAATTCCAATGAATTTAGAGACTTTCTTATTTATTCTTCCATACGCAGGGATACTTGCTGCTATTGGATTAATAGAATCTTTAATGACTCTTAATTTGGTAGATGATTTAACAGAAACACGTGGTAATTCTAATCGTGAGTGTATTGCACAGGGTAGTGCAAATATTGTTACAGGCTTCTTCGGAGGAATGGGTGGTTGTGCTATGATTGGGCAATCTATCATCAATATTAAAGGCGGTGGTAGAGGACGTTTGTCTGGAATTACCGCTGCAGTAATGTTATTAATCTTTATATTATTTGCTTCTTCCTACATAGAACAAGTTCCAATTGCCGCATTGGTAGGAGTAATGTTTATGGTTGTTATTGGCACCTTTGCTTGGTCTAGTTTTAGGATTATGAATAAGATTCCTATTTCAGATCTCATTGTTTTGATTTTAGTTTCTGGACTGACTGTTGTTTTTGATCTAGCAATTGCTGTAATTGCAGGAGTAATTGTAAGTGCCTTGGTTTTCTCTTGGGAAAATGCAAGACGTATTAGAGCTAGAAAACGCATTAGAGAAGACGGAACAAAAGTATATGAAATATGGGGGCCATTATTCTTTGGAAGCATTACTGCTTTTAATGATAAATTTGATGTGAAAAATGATCCAGACTCAGTAGAAATTGATTTTGTAGAATCTAGAGTCTCTGATCATTCTGCTTTGGAAGCAATTTTCGTACTCGTTGAAAAATACCAAGCTGCTGGAAAAAAAATCACGCTAAAACATCTGAGTGCAGATTGTAAGATATTATTATACAAAGCAAGCCCTATTTTTCATCAAATAATTGAAGAAGATATTGATGATCCTCGGTATCATTTGGTGGCAAATCCAGAAAAATTTCCAAAATCACTTTCTGAATATAAGTTTTAACAAATAAGCTTTTTGTAGAAGGTTTTCTTAAGTCTTAAATTACTAAACCATTCCATGATCAGACAACGGTAAAGATCTTACTCGTTTCCCTGAAGCATTAAAAATAGCATTGGTAATAGCAGCTGAAACTGGAGGTACTCCGGGCTCTCCAACTCCTGTTGGATCTTCGTCATTATCAACTAAGTGAACATGAATATTTGGCGCATCTATCATTCGTGTCATTTGATAATCGTGAAAATTACTTTGTTCTACAGCACCATTTTTGGTAGATATTTTTCCAAACATAGTGAGAGACATTCCAAAAATTGCTGCGCCTTCCATTTGGTTGATTACAGCATCTCTATTAACATACATTCCACAATCTAATACAGAATAGATATTTTCTACTTTCACTTTTTCGCTTTTTACAGAAACCTCTACTACAGTTGCTACATAACTATAGAAACTATAATGAATGGCAACGCCCATACCATGACCCTCTGGTAATTTTCTTTCCCAATTTGATAACTTTTTTGCTTCTATCAAAACATTTTTTAATCGTGCTACATTGAATGGATGAGGAGATGCTGCCGTTGAAACTTTATCTTTCCCTAACAAATCTAATCGGAACTCAATAGCGTCTTTTCCTGAAGCGATTGCTAATTCATCCACAAAAGAATTGACTCCAAATCCACTAATAATATTAGAAACCGAACGCAACCAACCAATTCGTAAATGAGATTCTGCTTTGGCATTTTCTATTTGTATATTTTCTATTTCGTATGGATTGTTGGTAAAACCCATTCCTAACTCAAAACCAGCTATATAATTAGACATTGGCTTAAAACTAGAAGTAATAGATGGAAATGCAACGCGGTGCAACCACCCTGTTACTTTCCCCTTTTCATCTAATGATCCTTTTAAATATTGCGCATTTTGAGCATGGTAAAAACTATGTTGAATATCATCTTCACGAGTCCAAACTACTTGTACAGGTGCTTTTATTTTTTGAGACAATGCAACAGCCTCCACTACAAAATCTGATTTTGATTTTCGCCCAAAGGCACCTCCTAACATCATTACATTAATGGTAATATCTTCTATTGCAAACCCAAAGAAATGAGCAATTTCAGCTTGTACTGTTTGTGGATCTTGAACTGGCGCCCAAACATCACATTGTCCATCATGAACCCAAGCCAAAGCATTTGGCACTTCCATTGGTGCGTGAGCTAAATGAGGCATTGTATAAGTTGCTTCAATTACTTTATCAGCATTCTTAAAAGCCTTCTCTATACTTCCTTTGAAAGGCGGAACTACTTTTGCTTTATTGTGAATTCTACTGATTAATTTTTCTTTAAACTTCTCTGTATCATACGATTCATTTATACCAGACTCCCACTCAACATTCAAATTATTTTTTCCTTGAAAAGCAGACCATGTATTGTTTGCAATTACAGCTACACCACCCAACATACCAAAAAACTGTCCTGCCGGAGGTATTAATCTATCTAATTGAACCACCTGTTCTACTCCAGTAATTTCTGTTGCTTCAGAAGTGTCAAAACTTTTTACAGATCCAAAAGTAACGGGGCTTCTAGCTATCGCTGCAAATTTCATGTTTGGTAATCGAGCGTCTAATCCGTAGTTGGCTTTTCCATGAAGGAAATCTTCCATATCTATTCCACGAACTACTTTTTTTCCTATATATTTAAAATCCTTTTTGTCTTTTAATATGATGTTTTCATCAGAAGGAATAGCAATTGTTTTTGCTTCTTCTACCAAATCACCAAAAAATACTTTTTCTCCTGTTGTATTATTTACTACAAAATGATTTTCTGCTTTACAATCTGAAGCGGCTATGTTCCATTTTTTAGCAGCTGCTTGTTCTAAGATAGAACGAGCCATTGCTCCCATTTTTCGCATGGGTTTTAACAGTGTTCTAATACTTCTTGAGCCGTCTGTATTTTGATTTCCAAATTTTGCATCACCTGTTGCTTGTTGCACGGTAACATATTTCCAATCTGCCTCCAAATCTTCAGCAATAGCTGAAGCCATAGAAGTTCTTATGCCTTGTCCCATTTCTGAACGCGCAACAACAATTGTTACTGTACCATCTTTCTGCAATTGAATAAAAAGATTTGGAACAAAAGAAATTCCATCCTCTAAAGTATTCACAACTACTTTATCTGCAGAAACATTACATCCAAGAAGTAGACCTCCAGTTGCTAAACCAAATATTTTTACAAAATCTCTACGTTTCATTTCTATCTTTTCCATTAGACTTGTTTTTTAAGTTCAACTGCTTCTTTTATTGCCTTTTTAATTCTAACATAGGTTCCGCATCTACAAATATTTCCACTCATAGCATTGTCTATATCATCATCTGTTGGGTTTTCATTGGTGTCTAATAATTCAGCTGCAGAAATTAACTGACCAGATTGACAATAACCACATTGTGGTACGCTATTGTCTCGCCAGGCTTGTCGTAAAGCTATAAGACTATCTGAAGTGCCTTCAATGGTTGTAATATTTTTACCAACACCTTGGCTAACCATAGTGCTACATGAACGAACAACTGTTCCATCTATCATAATAGAACAGGCTCCACATTGTGCAACCCCACAACCAAACTTGGTTCCTGTAAGCCCTATTAAATCTCTTATTGCCCATAATAAAGGCATGCTTTCTGGAGCATTAACTTGATAGTCTTGTCCGTTTATTGTAAGTGTTTGCATGGTAGGTTTTATTAGATGAACAAGTTAGTGAAAATAATGCTTTATAAAAACTTGTTTTGCCTATTCATAGGCTTTATAAATAGGTAGTAATAAGTGTGCTTTTTCGTAATGCAAACTTCTTTTGTAAATAAAGTTTAACTGAGCTCTTGGGTTTTTCTCAAAATCTTTATCTGTAGCCATCTTAGCTTCAAAGGCGTCTTTAATAGTGGTATTTTCTTTTAAAATTTGTTCGGCAACATCTTCAAAAACATAGCCAGAATAGCCTTCTTTTTGCTGTAAAACACTATCAAAAAAGTTCCAATTAAAAAAAGAATCAGTAGCTTCTGGTTCTAAGGTTTCCATTAGATATCTTGCTCCTTTCTGATGAACGGGTATATATAGATCTCCTTTTGAAAAATGAACAGCATTCGAATCAATTTTTACTGATGTATTATAATGTAAATAATGCCCCTCGTATGCACTTGTTCTTGTTTTATAATCATCTACATGAAGTGTTTCAACAACTAAAGTGGTGTCTTTTTTAAACTGAGTATAAAAAATCTGATTGTTTTTTAAACGCGCTACTACACGATGCCATCCTTGTTTTAAAATATACGCTTTTGGAATAGTAATTTCTTTTGTTGGTCTGTATTCATTGAAATAATCTACAGGCTCTAAATATGGCTTTGAAGCATCATATAACAAACGTTTTCCGTTGGTTACTTTACTATCCATTATTTCTCCTTTATAGCCTCTAAATTGAATAACAGAGGGTTCCTTTTTTGGATCAATTTCAAATGTAATTGGATAGATCTTCTTTTTTAAAATTTTATCAATCGCATTTTTACGAACTATTTTTATATCTACAGAACGTTCTTCAGTAAAATCTAACATAGATAAAAGCAACTCATAGGTTTGCTCTACACGAATTTTATAGGGCTTTAACATATGTGTCTCAACCATCATTCCTAAAGTATTAAACAAGGTTGTGTATCCTGTAGAATATCTAGGAGAGTCATAAAATTGTGACCATCCTTCTTTTGGAGTACCGCCCCAAACATTTACATAAGGAGTTATTGGAATCTTTTTTTGCATCATAGAGCTTTCTAAAGCAGGTCTCATTTGTGTTTCTATAAACTTCCCCAAATCACCACCTAATTTATTGTGCTGAGTAAATAAATGAGAAATCGCATATTGGTAATCTGCTCCATTACTAACATGATTATCTATAAATACATCTGGTTCTATGGTATGGAAAATTTCTGCAAAAGCAGCTGCATTTTTAGTGTCTTGCTTTACAAAATCTCTATTTAAATCGTAGTTTCTGGTATTTCCACGAAACCCGTATTCTTTTGGTCCATTTTGGTTAGCTCTGGTATGTGAATTACGGTTTAGTGAACCACCAATATTGTATATAGGGATGACCACAATGAGTGTATTTTGATAGCTTTTTTTCAAAGAATCATTCTGCACAATATCTCTAAGTAATAACATAGATGCATCTATTCCATCAGATTCTCCTGGATGAATTCCATTATTGATTAATACGCTGTTTTTAGTGGAATTTTTAATACTATTTAATTGTGTTTTCCCATCAGTATTAAAAACTACGATATGCAGTGGATATCCTGCATCTGTTTCACCCATCTCAAAAATAGAAATTTCTGGATATGAATTAGAAAGTTCTTTGTAATAACTAATAACATCTATGTATTCTGATGTTTCTGTACCTCCAGATTTTTCAAATTGAGTGATGAAGTTATTATTGCTGTTTTTTTGTTGACACGTTAAAAATGAAAGAGCTAATAAAAGAATCCCTAATTTTTTCATTTTTTAAGACTCTATTTTAGAAGGAACAGAACTGGGTACTAAAGAAGAAACATCTCCTCCATTAATTAGAACCTCTCTTACAATAGATGATGACATATAAGAAGTTTTTGCTGCAGTTAATAAAAATATAGTTTCTATGGGAGCCAAATCTCTGTTGGTATGGGCAATGGCTTTTTCAAATTCAAAATCTGCTGGATTTCGAAGACCTCTTATGATATAATCTATAGCGTGTGTTTTGCAAAAATCTACGGTTAAGCCTTTGTATGCGATAACTTTTACGTTGTCATATTCTTGAAAGCATTCTTCAATAAATTTTTTTCTTTGTTCTATAGAAAACATATATTTCTTATTAGAATTAATTCCAATAGCAATTATAATTTCATCAAACAAAGGGATTGCTCGTGTAATAACATCTTCGTGCCCCAATGTAATTGGATCAAACGAACCCGGAAAAACTGCTTTTTTCATATGGTTTAATTTAGTGCCATTTGAATGGCATTATCAAATAAATCTGTAAGACTAATGGAGGCTTCTTTTGCTTGTTGCGGCAATAAGCTTTCCTTTGTCATTCCAGGTACTGTATTTATTTCTAAAAAATAAGGTGCTCCATCAACAATTATAAATTCAGATCGTGAAAATCCTTTCATATTTAAAACTTGATACACTTTTGTTGCCAAGCTAACTACTTTCTCTTTTTCAGCTGCTGATATTCTTGCTGGAGTAATTTCTTGAGACTTTCCTTCATATTTGGCTTCATAATCAAAGAAATCGTTTTCAGAAACAATTTCTGTAATTGGCAAAACGGTTAACTTTCCTTGATATTCAATAACACCAACGGAAACCTCTGTACCATCTAAAAAAGATTCAATCAAAATCTCTTCATCTTCTTGACATGCTTTTTCTATGGCTGCTTTTAAATTTTCTTCTTCATATACTTTAGAAATCCCAAAGCTAGAACCTGCTCTATTTGGCTTCACAAAACATGGTAATCCAACTTTTTTAATAATTCTATCCGTAACTATTTCATCTCTTTGATGCATATAAAAAGAGGTAGCTGTTGGTATCCCGTATTCTTTTACAACACTTAAAGTGTCTCTTTTATTAAAAGCAAGAGCCATTTGATAAAATGGTGCCGAAGTATGATTCATTCCTATCAAATCAAAATAAGCAATAAGCACTCCGTTTTCTCCTGGATCTCCATGGATTGCATTAAAGACACAATCAAATTGTATGTGTTCTTCATCTATAATTACTGAAAAATCATCCTTAATAATCTGGTATTCTTTTTTGTTATGTATAACAACCCATTTCTCTTTTAAAATATAAACTTTATACAAAGCATATTTATTAGCATCTAATGAATTAAAGACTACCTCACCGCTTTTTAAAGAAATTTCTACTTCGGAGGAATACCCTCCCATGACAATGGCAATGTTTTTTTGCATTTATCTATTGGTTTACACACAAACTTAGTTAAAATTTCGTTGATAGATAAAAGAATTGTCAATTCGATTAATTCTATTTTTACACTACATTTGTCTCATCTAAAAAAAGAAAAAAATGAATTTCTTTAGATTTTTAAAAAGTAAGTCCTTCTTTATTCAAATTGGAATAGCTATTGTAAGCGTTTCACTATTGATAATGGGTATAAAATGGTGGCTGAGTTTCACAACCAATCACGATCAAAAAATACAGGTTCCTGACTTAAATAAAATGTCGTTATCTAATGTTGAAACAAAATTAAAAGAACTGAATTTAGATTTTTTAGTCATAGATTCTGCAAGTTACAACCCTAAATATCCAAAAAGATCTGTAATTGAACAAACTCCTGAATCTGGAAGTTTTGTAAAAGAAAAACGTAAAGTTTATCTTACTCTAAATCCTTCAAAATACAGAGATATTACTATTCCTGATTTAAATGGACGCTCAAAACGCCAAGCTATAACTCAATTACAATCTGTAGGATTTAAAATTGGGCAGTTCTCGTACGTCTCTGATATTGGTAAAGATGTGGTTCGTGGATTAAAATCTGACGGAAAAAAATTAAGGCCAGGCGCAAAGCTTGCAAAAAATGCAATCATTGATCTAATATTAGGTGATGGAAAGCGACGATAAATTATGACAGAAGATTTCACTCCAGAATTAGAAAATGATGAATTATATGAACATCACAGAGTTATTGCTACCGAGGGCCAAGTTCCGCTTCGTGTAGATAAATTTCTCATGAACTTTATTGAAAACGCCACTAGAAATAAATTACAACAAGCCGCAAAAGCAGGTAATATTTTAGTGAATGATGTTGCCGTTAAATCTAATCATAAAGTGAAGCCCAAAGATGTTGTTAGAATTGTACTAGCGCATCCGCCACATGAAAATTTATTAGTTGCCGAAGATATTCCTATAGATATCGTATATGAAGACGATACCTTAATGGTAGTCAATAAACCTGCTGGCATGGTAGTTCATCCTGGTCATGGAAATTATTCTGGCACCCTAGTAAATGGGCTAATTCATCATGTAGAGAATTTACCTACAAATAGTAATGAACGCCCAGGTCTAGTTCATAGAATAGATAAAGACACCAGTGGTTTACTAGTTGTTGCTAAAACAGAATTTGCCATGGCGCATTTGTCAAAACAATTTTTCGATAGAACAACAAATCGTAAATACCTTGCATTGGTTTGGGGAAATATGGAAGATGATGAGGGAACCATTGAAGGAAATATTGGTCGTAGTTTTAAAAACCGCCTACAAATGGATGTTTTTCGTGAAGGCGACTATGGTAAACATGCAGTTACTCATTATAAAGTAGTAGAGCGTTTTACTTATGTAACACTTGTGGAATGTAAATTAGAAACAGGGAGAACTCATCAAATTAGAGCACATTTTAAATACATTGGTCATACCTTATTTAACGATGAACGATATGGCGGAAATGATATTTTAAAAGGAACCACCTTTACAAAATACAAGCAATTTGTAGAAAATTGTTTTAAGGTATTGCCAAGACAGGCTTTGCATGCAAAAACACTTGGCTTTAGACACCCAATCACAAAAGAAATGATGCAGTTTGATTGTGAAATTCCTGAAGACATTACCGATTGTTTAGAGAAATGGAAAACATATACCCTCAATTCTAAGGAGTAATTTTAGCTATTAAAATTCTACTGATTAAAATTTTGATCACTTAAAACTTGACAAATTCTTTTAGTATCTTTATTTTTACGTGTTAATAAATTCGATCAATGAAAATCATTATTTCTCCAGCAAAATCTCTAGATTTTGAAAGCAATGCTAAAACCAATGTTTTCACGCAGCCTTCATTTTTAAAAAAATCTTCAATACTCAACAAAAAACTAAAGGTTTTATCTAAAAAAAAATTAGGTGATTTAATGAAAATATCACCTGCCCTAGCCGATTTAAATTATGAAAGAAATCAGGACTGGCATCAACCTTTTTCTCTAGAAAACTCTAAACAAGCCATTTATGCTTTTACAGGAGAAGTTTTTAGAGGCATCGATATTACATCACTTGCTGAAGAAAAAATACCCCTTTTACAAGACCGTCTTCGAATTTTATCCGGACTTTATGGGCTGTTGAAGCCTTTAGATTTAATTCAACCCTATCGTCTAGAGATGGGAACAAGAATAAGTGTTGGTAAAGCTGACAATCTTTACAAATTTTGGGATTCTAATTTAGCTGATGCGTTAAATAATGAAATGAAAGGCGGTGATTTACTCATAAATCTAGCTAGCTCAGAATACTTTAAAGCAGTTCCAGAAAAAGTGTTAAAAACTTCAATGATTACTCCAATTTTTAAAGAATTAAAAAATGGAGATTATAAAATTGTGATGACCTATGCTAAAAGAGCACGTGGTTTAATGGTGAGATATATCATTGAAAAGGATATAAACACACTAGAAGAATTAAAAGGATTTAATACTGATGGCTATGCTTTTACCGAGTCTATATCAACAGAAACAGAATTAGTATTTACCAGATAACACTTATTGTTTCATTCTATTCATAACCCATACATGAGGTGCTGTTACAGCAAATAGAACAATAAATATAATAGAGTTAAAAAGACTTTCACTTAAGTAATAATAGGCCACAACCAAACCAGTAATACTTATCAACCAATAAACAAAAGCTGTTTTGAGGTATTCCAAAATTGTTTTGAAAGTATATCCTCCTGATAAAAATTTTGTTTGATCTAAAATAGATGGAATACTATGCCATAACACAAAATAAATGGCAAAGCCAAAAATGAGAGAGCTTGTTTTAAAAACTAAATACAATAATAAAACATAAAACAATTCCCTAACAATTTGAATATTCGGTTTTACTTTTCTTGTAAAAAGATAAGCAGTTAGAGTTATTAATAGCAAAGAAGAAGTAACTAACATAGTTTCAATCCAACTATTTGGGATAATTTTACCTGTTAAATTTCGCATGACAACCTCAACATCTTTAAGATTTTCTATAAAAATTAGAGAAAAAATAAGCATCCCATAGGCAGTATATAGCATAGATTTAAGAACCTTAGATCCGCTAATTTTATCTTCTAAATGCTGTTCTCCAAAATGATAAGAACTTAATATGATAAAAAATAAAAAAGAAATAAAAGGATGTATTAAGTAACTCACAATACATAAAATAATAAGAAATAAATAAAATGCCGTAGATTTTAAAAAACTAGTAGTGTTTTTTTGCTGTTTTTTTAAGATTGTAAAATCATTTGAACCATGAATGATTCCAATAGAAAGCACAATAACATATGCGATAGAATCCTCTATGATTTGACCAAATTGAATGCTTATCCAAAATAGTAAAAATGTAAAAAAAATCATAAAATCTTGATAATGTACTCTCAAAAGATAGTTTTTTTTTCAAAGTTAATATTTTTTTTGTATTTTCGTTCGGGTTTTAGTACAAAACCTTAAACAAAACTAATTACTAACAAATCATTTTTTTTATGAATTATTTAAACTTAATTGCAATGGCTGTTCCTACGGACGGTACAGGATTTACATTTTGGCTTGGAGCTATGGCTATGATGGCTGCATCTGTGTTTTTCTTCCTATCAATGAACAGTGTTGACGCTAAATGGAGAACATCTCTTTTAGTTTCAGGATTAATTACATTTATTGCCGCAGTTCACTACATGTACATGAGAGATGCTCATGCTGCTGGAGACTCTACTACAGTATTTAGATATGTAGATTGGATTTTAACAGTACCTCTAATGTGTGTTGAATTTTACTTGATACTTAGAGTAGCTGGTGCAACTAAATCACACATGTGGAAATTAATTGGATTTTCAACTATCATGTTAGTCACTGGTTTCTTTGGTGAATCAGGATGGGACGGTGGATTATTAAACGCTTCTATGTGGGGATTACTCTCTGGTCTTGCTTACTTCTATATCGCATATGAAGTTTGGTTAGGAAGTCTAAAGAAATTAGCTGTTGCAGCTGGTGGAAACGTATTAAAAGCTCACAAAACTTTATGTTGGTTCCTTCTTGTTGGTTGGGCAATTTATCCTTTAGGATATATGGCTGGTACTGATGGATGGTACAACGGTATTGAAACTGTTCTTCCTTCTATGGAGGTTATTTATAACATTGGAGATGCAATTAACAAAATTGGATTTGGTTTAGTTGTTTACACGTTAGCTGTAAGCAAAGACTAATAAATATTTCGGTTAGTTAAAAAAACCCAAGTAGTTAACATAACTACTTGGGTTTTTTATTTATTTCAATTAGGTAAATCGAAATAATTGATAGTAAATTAAAATTCTTATTTAGATCTAAATGGTAAATAAGGACTCTTAATAAAATTCACAAGACTTGAAATAATACTATAGAAAAACTTATAGATCGCTAAAACCACATACAATTTAGCCAAAACTACAGCAACTCCAACATACTCCCAAGCCACAGACATTAGACCATCCCAGCTCCAAGCAGATCCTGAAGCCATCGTTGGATCCCAATTTGTCCAATCTTTAGCTAAAATATCTCCTATAAAAGAAAGATTTAAAAGATTAGCTAATTCTGCAGTAGCTGCCATTGGCAAGGCATATGCATAATTTATATTTTCAATCCATCCTGTAGCAAAATCTCCGGAAACATTTAATGATGTAGCCCATGATAATGTCATTGCAAATGCACCAAACAAAGCCACAATAGCAGCAACATGTCCTAGTACTTTAATATTTGCAAGTGCTAAATCTTTAAAAATAAAATCAATAGTTCCACTTTTGGAGGCAGCTAAGCCATCTCCAGCAGATCTAATAACCTGAGAAATAGGAAATGCAGCATACACCCATATAAGCATAGATAAAACATTTGCTAAAATATCCATTTTCTCTCCCATTCCACCAGACCAAATAGGTGAAAGAATCACAACTAGTGATGTTAACAATACTACAAGGGCTGAAACTGTGTAAAATTTACCCACCCAAGCTGGGATATTACCCTCTGAATCTTGAACCCAAGAATTAAAAGTGTTTCCTGGTAATTTTGAATTGACTACCTGAGGTAAGTCAAGTAATTTGTTTAAAATTTTCTCCATTTTTTAATAAATATTTATTGGTTAGTACTTCAATAATACAATTAATTAATTAATTAACAATAAATTAACTTTTTAACAACAAAATTATCAATTATATAAAATTGATTATTAAATTTTAATAAGGTGTCAATTTATTAACATTTTTAGTAGCTAGGCCACATATTTAACTCTCTTAAAAAGAGAAAAAACCATGTTGATAACTTATTAAAAATAAGATTTTTAAAAAATTACTTTTTATTCAATTTTTGATCTTTCTGGGGGTCATTTAATTTTTTAAAGTTCTGAAGAAATTACACAAAAATAGAAAAAATAAAAATTTTGTTTTCAAAATAGAGGATGCAAGATTTATTTAAGGAATGTTTTTTTAGTGAAAAAAAAAATAAAAAACACCCTTAATAATCTTCTTTTAAAGAATAATAGAATAATAGAACTTTAGCTTAAAATTTTGGACTCTTGACCTAATTCCTTTACAAGTAAATAATAAAAAATTGCTCTATACTTTACCCTGTTTGTTTTCCCCATCAAAACACCTACTTTAATAATGGCTTCATCTAGATACTCTCCATCTTCAAGGCCTAGTTTATTTATTAAGAAATTATGCTTAACCGTAAAAACTTCTTTTTCATCAGATGTAGATACAGATGCTGCATCTCTTTTAAAGATTGAAGGACCTAAACCTTTGGTGATTTTATCAAATAATTCATCTTCGTATGGCAATCCCATAGAGACCATATTTTCTTTATAAAAACTAATTTTCTCATCAAACTTACTCATTTTTTCAATTTTTTTTATTTTTTTAAGATTCAAATATAACTAAAAACTACTTTTATTAATAGCAAATAAATAGACTTAAACATGTTATTTCTGTCAATATGTCATCAAAAAAGTACAAGAACTTAAAAAATGTGACAAACTTTAGATGAAAACCTGTTGGCATACAAATTGTCAATAGGTAAGAAGTTAAAAATGAAAAATATAAATTATATAAATAACAATTATGAGTAAGATTATAGGAATCGATTTAGGAACAACCAACTCATGCGTTTCAGTGATGGAAGGAAACGAACCTGTTGTAATTCCTAATTCAGAAGGAAAAAGAACCACTCCTTCTATTGTTGCTTTTGTAGAAGGCGGAGAGCGTAAAGTTGGAGATCCAGCAAAACGTCAAGCAGTTACAAACCCAACAAAGACAGTGTATTCTATTAAGCGTTTTATGGGTAATAAATTCTCTGAATCTACCAAAGAGGCAACAAGAGTACCTTATAAAGTAGTAAAAGGAGACAATGATACCCCGCGTGTAGATATTGATGGTCGTTTGTATACTCCGCAGGAAATTTCTGCCATGGTTTTACAAAAAATGAAAAAAACTGCAGAAGATTATTTAGGACATGATGTTACTGAAGCTGTTGTAACTGTTCCTGCATATTTTAATGATGCACAAAGACAAGCTACAAAAGAGGCTGGAGAAATTGCTGGTTTAAAAGTAAGCAGAATTATTAATGAACCTACTGCTGCTGCATTAGCATATGGTTTAGATAAAGCTAATGATGATAAAAAAATAGTAGTATTTGATTTTGGTGGTGGTACACACGATGTTTCTATCCTTGAATTAGGAGATGGAGTTTTTGAAGTATTAGCAACAGACGGAGATACTCATTTAGGTGGTGATGATGTTGATGAAAAAATCATCAACTGGCTAGCTGAAGAATTTAAAGCAGAAGAAAACATGGATTTGAGAAAAGATCCAATGGCATTACAACGCTTAAAAGAAGCTGCTGAGAAGGCTAAAATAGAATTATCTAGCACTTCTACTACAGAAATTAACCTACCTTATGTAACAGCTACTGCAAGTGGCCCAAAACACTTGGTAAGAACCTTATCTAAAGCTAAGTTTGAGCAATTAATTGATGATTTAGTAAAAAGAACCATCAAACCTTGTCAGACTGCATTAAAAAATGCTGATTTATCTACATCAGATATTGATGAAATTATTTTAGTAGGAGGATCAACAAGAATCCCTGCAATTCAAGAAGCTGTAGAAAAGTTCTTTGGAAAATCTCCAAGTAAAGGTGTAAATCCAGATGAAGTAGTTTCTTTAGGAGCTGCAATTCAAGGTGGTGTTTTAACGGGTGAGGTAAAAGACGTTTTATTATTAGATGTAACGCCGTTATCATTAGGTATTGAAACAATGGGGAATGTATTTACTAAATTAATTGATGCAAATACGACCATACCAACAAAGAAATCACAAGTATTTTCTACTGCTGTAGATAACCAACCATCTGTTGAGATTCACGTATTACAAGGTGAAAGAGCAATGGCTGCAGATAACAACACCATTGGTAGATTTCATTTAGATGGTTTACCACCAGCTCAAAGAGGAGTACCTCAAGTTGAAGTAACTTTTGATATTGATGCCAACGGGATTATTAAAGTTTCAGCCTTAGATAAAGGAACAAACAAGTCTCATGAAATTAGAATTGAAGCTTCTTCAGGTTTATCAGAAGAAGATATTGAGAAAATGAAACAAGAAGCAGAAGCAAATGCAGATTCAGATAAAGCTGCAAAAGAAACCGCTGAAAAAATAAATGCTGCAGATGGAATGATTTTCCAAACAGAAAAGCAATTGAAAGAATTTGGCGAAAAGTTATCTGATGATAAAAAAGGTCCAATTGAAGCTGCTTTAGTAGAATTAAAAGCTGCGCATGAATCTAAAGACTTGACGCAAATTGATGCTGCAATGGAAAAGATTAATGAAGCTTGGAAAGTTGCCTCTGAAGAAATGTACAAAGCAGAACAAGAATCTGGAGCAAATCCTGAAGCAGACCAAGGCCAGCCAGAAGCTGCAGCAGAAGGTGATAATGTAGAAGACGTAGATTTCGAAGAAGTTAAATAAATAGTTAAAATTCAAATTAAAGAAACGCAATCATTAATTTGGTTGCGTTTTTATTTTTAAATCAAAATCGATTGGTTACTTATCACAAGAATACGTTTTTTAAACATACCTACTGCGAATTTAGGCAAATTGAAGATGTTATACTTCCAGAAAAAACTCACTTTAAAAGCAAGCACAATAGCCTTTACCATTACACAAAAGAAGGTGTTTACAGGAAATCTAATCATTGGGGAAGAGTTGCTAACTGTAGGTGGAAATTGATTCCTAATGTAACATATAAAAATCAGCAAACAGTATTGGGTTTTGCCAAATGGGGAGATTTTTATCCGTTAAATGAAACTGAAAAATTATTTTATATTTTAGTAAATTTTGAAACAAAAAAAGCAACCATTAAGGCTAAACAAGCCGAAGAAACAGCTTTTTTATTTACCTTAAGTGGTGCCCAAAATAAAGAAAAACAGATCAAAAAACTATTTAAAGAAGATAAATGGGCACTATATTTTAACCAATCTATAGAAGAGCTAAGGATTAAAATAATTTCAGAGCTAATAAATTCAGATATGACCTTGCAGCAAATTAAACTACATATGAAAACGGCTTGATTACATTTTTAAAAGATGACATAATTAAAAAAAATCTAAAAATGAAGATTCAATCCTAAAATTTGGGAATTTTTTATCGTAAAAATTAAAAAAAACATGAGATATTTGAGATATCATATATAAAAAATGAAAACATTCTTTATCTCCTTCATAGTAATCTTAGGAGCATTCTCAACAATAGCTGCTCAAGAAAATGAAACCATAACGCTAACCTTAGAAATATCTACCACTAAATACTATAAGGGAAGTATCCTCTTAGCTTTGTATGATTCTGAAGAAAGCTATATGAAAGAAATCTACAAAAGTGCTGAAATATTTATAAAAGATAATAAAGCTCAGATTATTTTTAGTGATTTAAAAAAAGGAGTGTATGCTTATACATTTTTTCATGATTTAAATAAAAATAAAGAATTAGATACCAATTTTTTGGGAATTCCTAAAGAGCCTTACGGATTTTCTAATGAAAAAAAAGGACGATTTGGCCCACCTAAGTTTAAGGAAGTATCGTTTACGTTAAACAAAAGCAGCATTTTTAAGATAAGCATCGAATAAGTATTTAATTATCGGTTAGTTAAATAATTATTTAGGAATCTTTAGCAATTTGTCACGGGTATATATTCTTGTCAAGAATTAAAACTAAGAGCATTTTAAAACTTCTATCAGCAATATTCTTTACGATAAAATCTTAACAATCAATTCTTGCTTTGCTTTTTCATCATTTCCAAACAACCAACGTAAAGTATTGTCTTCCCAAATTTCATGGTATTGTTGTTCATTAATAATTGCTCGTTCCATGGCTAAATCTAAAAGCTTTCCTGGATATGATGATTGCGCATCACTTTCCATTTCTCCTAAAGGATACGGATCATCTAATCCCATAATTACCTGATTAGACCCTTGCCTCTCTATCATTAACTTAAGGGAGTCTGTATCATGTACCAAGGTGTCAAAATAAATATTTGGGTGCCCTACTGCTTTTCTAGGGTGTGTTTTCCCTTCAAACAAATCCGGTCTTCCGTCAAAGCCTTGAATTCTTCTTCCTAAGTTCATTTGTGCCAATTGACCACCATGAGCAAAACAGGTTCTAATATTCGGAAAACGTTCTTGCATACCATTCAAGGTATAAAAATGATAGGCATCTCCACATTGTGCCAACATCCAAATTAAATGAAAGCGCCAAGAAGTATTTTCTAATTTTATCATTTTATCGCCGTCATATGGATGAATTTCAATAGCTAACTTATATTTGTCTGCCAATTCAAAAATTGGATCGTTTTCTTTATCAAAAACACAACGCCACTGCCCTATAGAATCCATAAAGTGCGTTGGTAAACACAAAACTTTTAATCCTAATTCCTCTACACAACGCTCTATCTCCCATAATGCTCCTTGAATAAAGCCAGGATGCACCACAAAACCACAGGTAAATTTAGATGGATAATCTTGCTGTACTTTAGCATTAAAATCATTTTGAAAACGCAATGCTTTTTTCATCTCTTCTAATCGCAATCCGTTGCCATACAACTGAGAAAGGTTTAAGACTACTGCATGATCTAACCTATTTTTTTCCATCCACAATAATTTCTCATCTAAAAAGAAACTAGAATCTGTAACAGGTCTTCTCCATCCTTTTTGTAGCATATGCTTCCGTTCATCATCTACCCAAAAAATTTCCTTTTCTTTCATAAAGCTAGGAATTTGTTCTGGGTATGGAAGCAAATGAGAATGCCCGTTAATTCTTAATTTTCGCTTCATGATGTTATTTTTTTTGGAGCTTCCATTTTTGTTCCACAAGTAGAGCAGGTACATTTTTTATGATCTGTATAATAGGCATCAAATATTTTTGGCATGTCTGTCTCAATATTATCAAGTGCAAACGCTTCTCTATATAGCTGAGAATTACATTGCTCACAATACCATTCTAAGGCATCCATCATTCCTTCAGCTCTTGGATATTCTATAACTAAGCCAACAGTGTTCTCTTTTCTTTGAGGAGAATGAGGCACTTTTGCTGGCAATAAGTAAATATCTCCCTCATTAATAGCCACATCAACTTGTTTTCCATTATCTATGATTTTTAACACCATATCTCCTTCAACTTGGTAAAAAAATTCTGGAGTTTCATTATAATGATAATCTTTTCTTGAATTTGGACCACCAACAACCATCACAATATAGTCTCCATTATCCCAAACACATTTGTTTCCAACTGGCGGTTTTAACAGGTGTCTATGTTCGTTAATCCATTTTTGAAAATTTAAAGGCTGTACTAAATTGCTCATATTAATAGTTTTTGTGCGTTCCCTAAAGGTCGGGATTTCCGCTATATCTTTTTATATTTTCGATTCATTTTATTGTTTATTTGACTTCAAACTAACTGATAATAAAACACATATCCATAAACATAAAAAGGATGCCGCTTCTATCCCTAACGCAAGATTTTGTCTAATTTACAAACTTTTTGTTCTTCCACCATCTACTGGTAAATTAACTCCTGTAATATAACTTGCAGAATCACTTGCTAGAAATGTTACTGCATTGGCAGTTTCTTCTGGTTTTGCAAATCGTTTTGCTGGCACATAATCTTTCATAATTTGAGCCATTTTCTCTTCAGAAGTATTTGCACCAGCTGCTTTTATTTTAATAATCTGATCTAAACGCGCTGTATCTGTAAACCCCGGCAATACATTATTCATGGTAATTCCAAATTCTGCCAGTTCACCTGCCATTGTTTTAGACCAATTAGCTACTGCGTTTCTTATGGTATTACTAACACCTAAACCTGGGATTGGTTCTTTTACAGAGGTTGAAATAATATTTATAATTCTACCAAAACATTGTTTTTTCATGAACGGTACAACTGCTTGCACTAAAATTTGATTAACCAATACATGCATTTGAAAGGCTGCAGAAAACTCTTCTACGCTTGCATCTATGATTGCACCACTTTTAGGCCCGCCTGTATTATTAATTAGAATATGAAAACTATTATTGGTTGAAACAATATTCTTCACTTGGTCAGGCTTAGAAAAATCTGCCACTAAATATCCGTGTTTTTGTTGCCCGTTTTGTGGAAGTTCTTTTAAAACTTCTTGTAAAACTGTTTCATTTCTGGCAATTAAAGTAATATTTACTCCTTCCTTTGCCAAAGAAATTGCTGTAGCTTTCCCAATACCTTGTGTACTGCCACAAACAAGTGCGTTTTTATTTTGTAATCCTAACTCCATATGTATCTTTTATATCTATCTATATTGCTCATTAATTGTACTTAATACAAATATTTTTAGGTTCTGTAAAAAAGCGCAATGCTTCAAAACCACCCTCTCTTCCTACTCCAGAATTTTTCACACCTCCAAACGGAGTTCTTAGGTCTCGTAACAACCAAGTATTTACCCAAACTATTCCTGCTTGAATTTGTTTAGAAACTCTCATAGTTCTTTTTAAATCGTTTGTCCATAAAGTTGCAGACAATCCGTAAGAAACATCATTTGCCATGGCTACTACTTCATTTTCATCATTAAATGGCATGATGGTAACTACAGGTCCAAATATTTCTTCTTGATTTAAGATACATGAATTGTCTTGTACCTCTATAATTGTTGGCTCTAGATAATACCCATCTTCAGAATTATCTACAGAAACTGTAGCGCCTCCAAAAATTACTTTCCCACCATATTTCGCCGCATTATCTATATACATTTTTACTTTCTCTAAGTGTGGTCTTGAAACCAAAGCACCTATATCTGTACTAGTATCAAAAGGATTACCTACTTTTAATTTAGACACAGCAGCTATAAAATCTATTTTAAATTTTTGATACATAGATGCTTCTACAAAAATTCTACTTCCACATAAACAAATCTGCCCTTGATTAGCAAATGAAGATCTAACAGTGGTTTGTAGCATCTCATCATAATCACAATCTGCAAAAATAATAGCTGGATTTTTACCTCCTAATTCTAATGATAATTTCTTAAACATTGGCGCAGCAACTTTAGCAATATGTGCACCTGTATGTGTACCTCCAGTAAATGAAATTGCTTTAATGCCTGGATGAGCTACAATGGCTTGTCCTGTGGTTGTTCCTAAGCCGTGAACAATATTTAAAACTCCTTTAGGAAGACCCGCTTCTGTAAGGATCTCACCTAGTAAATAAGCGGTCATTGGTGTTATTTCACTTGGTTTTGCTACTACACAGTTTCCAGCAGCAATTGCTGGGGCAATTTTCCATGTAAATAAATACAAGGGTAAATTCCAAGGCGAAATACATCCCACAACCCCAATAGGCTGGCGAAGCGTAAAATTAATCGCATTGTGCCCAACACTTTCATGAGCTTCTGAAGCAAATTGAGTAATTGCATTTGCGAAAAATTGAAAGTTAGCAGCAGCTCTAGGAATATCAATTGACTTAGCTACATGCAGTGGTTTTCCATTGTCTTTTGCTTCAGCCGCAGCTAACTCTGGTAATTTTTCGGTAATTAGCTGAGCAATTTTAGAAAGTATTTGTGATCTTTCTTCTAAGCTTGTCTCAGACCAACTTAGAAAGGCAGTTTGTGCTGCTTTATAAGCAGTTTCTACATCTTCATTTATAGAGTCTGGAATCTGACCATAAATTTCTCCGTTAGATGGATTGTAATTATCTATCCAACTATCTGAAACTGGGTTTACATATTCACCATTAATATAGTTTTTAATATTCATACTAAATTCTATCTCTTGTCTAGCGGATTCTAGATCTTATTTATTCGTTGGTTTAAACAGCTACTCGTTAAAACTGGTATTCAATATCGCAAGACAAATCTTAATGCCTTGTCTGATATTTCCAATTCGTATGTTTTCATTCGGGTTATGCTGATTGTTATCCATATTTACCATTGGAACTATAATAGCAGGAATATCTAATTCATTAATAGCCGGTATAATTGGTACAGTTCCACCCATTGTTCTAATACTTACTGGTTCTTTTCCAAAATATTTAGTGAGAGCACTTCGTAGTTTTTCTCCAAAAGGATCATTTAATGCTGTTCTAAATGCATTGACACCAGAATTTGCTTTAAAAGTAGCAATTTTGTCATAAGACAATCGTTCTTTGTCGGTTGGTGCTCTATCTAGTACTAAATATCCTTGCCCCTTTATGTGGTTTTTAATTTTCTCTAACTGTATTTTACCATCTGTTTCTTCCACCAAACGAATGTCTAGATGGGCTGTTGCATATTCTGGAATAATTGTTTTTAATGCTTTTCCTTTCCAGGAAGTTTCAATTTGCCGAACATTTAATGATGGATATTGTAATGATTCTTGGTAATTCTCACCAACACTTTCTTGTTGGAAGATCATCAAAGCATTGTTTATTTCCTCTTTATTGTCTGGTACAGATTTTAAAATAGTAGATACCTCATCATTGATAGTAATTCCTTTATAGTAATCATCAATGAGCACCTTTCCAGTTTCTGATTTCATGGAGCTTAGTAATCTAGAAAGTCTAAACACAGGATTGGGCACATAATTTCCATAATGGCCACTATGCTGGGGTAATTTAGAACCATAGGTGGTAATACTGCAATTAGCAACTCCCCTACAACCAAAAGTTAATGTTGGCTGGTTAGAATTATGAGCAGGACCATCCATAATAACCATATAATCAGCTAGATAATTCTTCTTGTATTTTTGCAGCGTAGATAAAAAGCCATTAGATCCATATTCTTCCTCTAAATCAAAAATAATTTTGATGTTAAATTTTGGAGTTTGTTTTGCAGATTGTAATAATTCTAAGGCTGACAAAAACATTACAATAGGCGCTTTATCATCTGCTGCTGCTCTTCCAAAAATTCTCCAATCATCCTTCATTTTCTCATCTGCTCTAGACCATGCAATTTCATCCCATTGCCCTGCTTCATTTTGCTCTTTTAATACAGGCTGAAAAGGATCTTTTTGATCCCAACTTTTTGGATTTACCGCCTGACCATCTAAATGAAAGTAAAACAAGATCGTTTTAAATGCTGGATTAATTATTCGTTCGGCAAATAAAACTGGCAATGTTGAAGATTCTAGCGATTTTAATTCAAAGCCAACCTTACTATAGTGCTCCTTAACCCAAGCAACATTCCTGTACATTTTTTGAATGTCTGAAGGTAGGTTTGGAATACTCACAAATGTTCTATGACTTGAGATTACTTGAGGTAATTTAGCGTCTATTTGTTGATTCCAATTTTCTTGAGCAAACAAAGAAATTGTGGTAAAAAAGAAGATAAATAATGTATGTTGTTTTTTCATAAGTCTCTAATTACTGTTTTTTGTAGGCTGTTACTTTAATTTCTACTACCAAATCTGGGTGTGGCAATTGATGAACAGCTACTGTTGTTCTGGTTGGGCCTGTTTCTTTTTCAAAAAACTCTCCGTATGCTTTATTATATCCTGCAAAATCATTCATGTTTACAAGAAATGAAGAAACATCAACCACGTCTTTTAAACTAGCACCAACAGTCTGTAGGTTTTTGTCAATATTTTGTAAAACTTCTCTAGTTTGTTCTTCAATATTTAATTGTTTGGTTCCCATTTCATCAATAATTGCAACACCTGCAATACTATTATCTGCTCTTCTAGAGCTGGTTCCTGAAACAAAAATAAAATCACCCACTACTTTTACATGAGGATAGGCTCCTCTTGGCGATACTTTAGTGCTCATTTTTTTATTTTTTTTATCAACGTTTACTAGTTCAACAATGTTTTAAACCCTTTTTAGCTGGTCTTACATCTTATTTATTTCAACTACAACAATACTTTAATTCTTATTTTTACTTCACTAAAAAGATAAATATACACAAGTTCGTTTATAAAACAATCATCATTATTTTTGCTTTAAATGTCTCTATTAAAGAAACTCAAAACTGTAGCCTTCCTAAAGTTTAGATTTCTTTTCAGAAAACTACCACATTAATTTTACTCAAAATAGTTTTACAATCAGGTTTATTTCAATAATTTATTGGTCTCTTCTTGAACCTTTTCTAAAAGAATTGTCATCTCTTCTTTAGTGGTCTTTGGTGAGGCAGAAAATTTAGACTCTTCTACCATTTTTAGTAAAACCTTGTCTTGCGCTCTTCCTTTGGTCATAGCTTCATGATATCCAATATGTTCATTAAAGGTTACTAAAGAATATTTTGAAAAATATTCAGTCGGAAAAAACTTTTCTAAGCCCATCTCCACAATTCTCTTCTCTTTAAACAATGGATTTGCTACATGATCTCGCATTTCATAATAATTATCAATGGCTAAATCTGCAATAGCATCTGCATCTATTTTTCTTTGTTTTTGAAATTCTGAAAATACTGTAGCCCAATCACCTTCAAACTGGTTTAAAACGCTGTCAAAAACAAAAACATCTTCAAAGGAAGCATTCATACCTTGTCCGTAAAAAGGAACAATTGCATGTGATGAATCTCCTAACAATAAGGTATTTCCTTTGTAAGCCCAAGGATAACATTTTACAGTACCTAACTTACCTGTTGGGTTGTTTTCAAATTCTTTTAACACATCAGGAATTAATGCTAGGGTATCTGGAAAATCTTTTTCAAAAAATTCTATAATTTTTTCTTTTGTGATGAGATTGTCAAAATTATAAGAACCTTCTGAATAGCTTAAAAATAATGTTACGGTAAAACTACCATCCATATTTGGTAAAGCAATTAACATATAGTCGCCTCGTGGCCAAATATGAAGATGCTCTTTGCTAATTAAATGACCTCCGTTTTTATCTGCAGGAATTTCCAACTCTTTATAACCGTGTGTTAAAAATTCTTGTGAAACTTTAAACGCTGGAAATTGTTTTTCATAGCTTTTTCTTAATGAAGACCCAGCCCCATCTGTTCCAAAAATAACATCAGCTTGCACTGTAAATTGTTCTTTAGAATCAAACGATTGAAAACGAGCTATTTTAGATTCTATGTCTATCTCTAAACATTTAGTATTAAAATGAATGTTTACATTAGGGTATTTTTCGGCCTCAGTAAGTAACAAGCCATTTAAATTTCCTCTAGAAATAGAATTGATACATTCTCCCTGTCTGCCAGAATAGTTAGACTCAAAAGTATTTGATGCAGCATCATGCATTAAACGCCCTTTCATTGGAATGCACAATGCTCTCGCCTTTTTCTCAAGACCCGCCATTCGCAAAGCTTTCAACCCTCTATCAGATAATGATAAATTAATAGATCTTCCTGCTGAAATAACAGAATTTCGAAGGTCTGAACGACTTTCGTAGACCTCTACTTGATAGCCTCTTTGAGCCATTCTTAATGCTAATAAAGAGCCACATAAACCTGCTCCAACTATGAGTATTTTTTCTTTTTTATTCATTTACAATAAGCTTTCTAACACATTTACCATTCTATATACATCTTCAAAACTAGTATACATTGGTACTGGTGCACATCTAATAACATCTGGTTCTCGCCAATCTGTAATAATATTGTTTTCTGTTAATTTTTTATGTAAATTCTTATCTGCATTTGCCACCTGAACAGACAATTGACAACCTCTTTCATTTGGATTGCTTGGTGTTATTATTTTAATAGAATCTGATGCTATTTGATTGACCAGATACTCGAAAAAACCAGTCAGTTTTTTAGACTTTTCAAGCAATACATCCATCCCTACTTTCTCAAACATATCTAACGATGCTCTAATAGCCGCCATAGATAAAATAGATGGATTACTCAATTGCCAACCCTCTGCTCCTGACATTACATCAAAAGGTTGTCGCATATTAAATCGTGTTTCTTTGTTATGGTTCCACCAGCCAGCAAACCTTGGTAGGTCTTTTCTATATGCATGTTTTTCGTGCACAAATAGTCCAGACAAACTTCCCGGCCCTGAGTTTAAATATTTATACGTACACCAAGCTGCAAAATCTACTGAACTGTCGTGTAAATTTGGTTGAATATTTCCTGCTCCATGTGCTAAATCTATTCCAACAATGCAATCTTTGGCATGACCTAAATCAGCAATCTTTTTGATATCTAAATACTGACCTGTATAATAATTTACTCCGCCAATTAATAACAAAGCAATCTCATCTCCTTGGGCGTCCAATATAGCTTCTAAATCTTCTAGTTGAAGTAAGACCTCTCCTTGTCTAGGCTTCCACTCTATTAAAGCTTGGTCAGGGTCAAATCCGTGAAAAGCTAATTGTGACTGAACTGCGTATCTATCTGAGGGGAAAGCATCACTTTCAATAACTATTTTATACTTAGTTTTTGTAGGCTGATAAAAAGACACCATTAACAAATGAAGATTGGTTGTTAAGGTATTCATTACTACTACTTCTATGGGTTTTGCGCCAACAATTTTAGCCATTGTATCGGTTAAAAACTCATGATACGATATCCATGGATTTTTAGCTTCAAAATGCCCTTCTACACCAAATTTTGCCCAATCATCTAACTCTTGTTTAATATATTTTTTGGTTATTTTAGGCTGTAATCCTAAAGAGTTTCCAGTGAAATACAGCCATTCATTTCCCTCTTTATCTGTTGGAATATGAAATTCTTTTCTAAGGTAAGAGATTGGATCATCTCTGTCTAATTGTTTGGCGAACTCTAGTGAATTTTGGTAAGTCATCTAATAAAAAAACGATTGCTCTCAAAGATAGAACAATCATTTTTTAGAAAATAATTTTTATATATTTTTTGACGAAACACTAAAACCAGTTGAAAGTGACTCGTTTTTAATATAAAACTCGAAACTTGATAGTTCCATCAATATTTTTCAAGGCTTTAATTACTTTCTTATTGTATTCTTTATCAATGTCTGTAATTACATAACCAACTTTAGCATCTGTAGATAAAAACTGGCCTGTAATATTTAGTTTAAACTCTGCCAAAACTCTATTAATATTGGCCATTACTCCTGGCACATTTTTGTGAATGTGTAAAAACCGATGTGCTTTTGTTTGTCTAGGCAATCTAATATTTGGAAAATTCACTGCATCTACAGTATTTCCTGAATTTATATAGGCCATAATTTTTCCAGGAACAAAATCTGCAATATCTCGTTGAGCTTCTTCTGTACTTCCACCTACATGCGGTGTTAATATAACATTGTCTAACCCCTTTAAATCTGTATAATAATCTCCATTAGCTCTAGGCTCTTCTGGATATACATCTACAGCTGCTCCAGCTAATTTTCCAGATTCTAATGCGTCTTTAAGAGCTTTAATATCTACCACAAATCCTCTAGAAAGATTTACTAAATAAGCCCCATCTTTCATTTGAGCTAACTCCTCTTTTCCTATAAAATCTTTATTAGCAGCATTGTCATCTATATGCAATGTAATTACATCTGAGATTGCTAATAAGTCTTCTAAGTTTTGAATACGAGTTGCGTTTCCTAATGCCAATTTATCTTCAACATCATAATAATACACATCCATTCCTAAAGCTTCTGCCAAGACAGATAGTTGTTTTCCTATGTTACCATAGCCAATTATCCCTAATTTCTTTCCTCTCACTTCTCTAGAACCCTGTGCTGTTTTATTCCATTGGCCATTATGTAGTTCTGTGCTTCTTTGAAAAACAGAACGCATAAGCATGATAATTTCTCCAATAGCTAACTCTACTACAGAACGTGTATTGCTATAGGGTGCATTAAAAACAGTGATGCCATTTTCTTTACAAGCTTCTAAATCTATTTGTTTGGTTCCTATGCAAAAGGCTCCAATACTCATTAATTTAGTAGCAGATTCTACTACTTTTTTTGTCACTTGAGTTTTAGAACGAATTCCTAATACATGAACTCCTTCTAATTTTTTTATAAGCTCCTGCTCAGATAAACTGGTTTTTACAGTCTCCACAGTAAAACCATCCCCAGATAATTTCTCAAAAGCATCTGGATGTACATTTTCTAACAATAAAATTTTGATTCTATTTTTTGGATATGAAATATTTCTTGGCAGTTTGTTTACATATAAAAATTCATCAAAATTTGGCGTAATATGATCCGCATTTTCAATGGTTTTCTCTCTAGAAACATTTTCTGTGTACGCAAAGAAGGTATCTGCTACACCAGCCTCTCTTGTAACATAGTCACTATAGCCATCACCTATAACTTGTATCTCCCCTTCTAGTAACAAATCTTTTAAACACTGTATTTTTCCGTTATGGGTAGACAAAACATTGTTGGCGTCAAAACCAACAATCACTTCATTTTCATCAAACTCAAATGTATTTGCATAGACTCTTTCTGTTGGGATGTTGTAATCTTTTACAATATCATCTATAAATTCTTTGAAACCACATGAAATTACATAAATATCATCAGAGAATTTTTCAAAAAACTCTTTATTTCTTTCAATAGATACAGAAACCTTCTTGCGCAATTGACTGATAAGTATTGGTAAATCAGATTTTTTTGCGTTTAATAGTTTTATTCTTCGCTCTAATGATTCTGTAAAAGAAATCTTTCCATCAATTCCTAAATTGGTGATGTCAATAATCTCGTCAATAATTTGATCTTTATCAGGATTATTTACCAACGTAATTTCTGCCAACACATCTAAAGCTTCTACGCTTGTTAGCGTACTATCAAAATCAAATACAAAATTTCTTTTTGTCTGAATCATGTTTGTGTTTTAGATGCTATAAATTTACAAAACGAAGCGCTATAATCTAATTTTTGAATTAACTTTTTACTACAACGTTTTCACAAATTAAAATTGGCGTTAAAACTGTAATTTTTCCCTATTTATTTTAAAATATTAAGAGTAAAACCCACCATAATATTGGTAAGGATTCTACCCAAAATGAACTATAAAATTTAGATTGATTTTGAGAAGAACGCATCAAGAAAAACAATAATATAAAACAGATTGCCAGAAAAATATTTTTACTAGTGAAGGATGCCGTTAACAAAAACTCCATGGTTAAAGAAAATAGTAATAAAATAAAACCTACTTTTTTTGTTTTTTCTATCCCTATTTTTTGAGGGAGTGTTTTTATATGTTTAAAATCTAAATGCATATCTCTAATTTCAAATGGAAGAATTAAAACTAGAATAAAAAGCATTCGTTGTATAAAGAGTAATAGTATATCATTCTCTATTTGATATTCACCAACAAGCAGCGGAATGGTAGAAGTAACTCCAGACCATACCCCGGCAACTATAAATATTTTCAGATAACTAACTTTTCGTAAATTCTTCTGAAACCCTCCTAAAAAAGGAACTATATACACAATTGTTAGCAATCCAAAAGGAATAAAATAAAGTAAGGTATTGGTAGATAACTTTACCCCATAATAAACCAACATACAAAAACTAAAAAATGAAAAAAGCTGAATCAATCGCATGCTTTTTGTCAGGCTCATATGATAAAATTTGGCCACCCCTGCATACTTGACAAAGTTATACCCAGTAATGGTTGCATAAAAAATAAAATAATCTAAGTTTTCATTATAGGGCAGCTTAAAATATAATTCGGTTATTCGAACAAAAGCATATACTGCTAATGCCACATGAATACTAGAATTAACATAGAAGTTGACGATTAATTTAAAGAAACTCATGTAGCAAAAATAAGAATTCTTTTATCAACAATTTTTTGTTAATGAATTGATTGTTTTTTAGCATTTAATTAGAAATTAATCTCTCTTTTTTTTGTTATTTTTGTAATAAAATTAAACAACACATTAATGAACACTACTTCATTTCAAAGAAGACATATTGGACCTAGTGAAAATGATCAAAAGCAAATGCTAGATTTCATTGGGGTTGACAGTCTAGATCAATTAATTAATGAAACAATCCCTGAAGATATTCGTTTACAAGGAGCATTGCATTTAGACGCTCCAATGAGTGAATATGAGTATCTAAACCATATTGAAGAGCTTTCTAAAAAGAACAAAGTTTTTAGAAGTTACATTGGTTTAGGATATCATGAAGCAATTGTTCCTAGTGTTATTAAAAGAAATGTTCTTGAAAATCCAGGATGGTATACTGCGTATACTCCATACCAGGCTGAAATAGCCCAAGGAAGATTAGAAGCCTTGTTAAATTATCAAACAATGATTTGCGATTTAACTGGAATGGAATTAGCAAATGCATCTTTACTAGATGAATCTACTGCAGCTGCTGAAGCCATGGCGTTATTGTATGATGTTCGTGAAAGAGCACAAAAAAAAGCAAACACACACAAGTTCTTCGTTTCAGAAGAAATACTTCCTCAAACCTTGTCTGTATTAAAAACCAGAGCAATTCCTATTGGAGTTGAATTAGTGGTTGGAAATCATCAAGAATTTAATTTTTCTGATGAATATTATGGTGCTATTGTTCAATATCCAGGAAAACATGGCCAAGTTTATGATTATACTGATTTTATAGGAAAAGCGAACGCTAACAATATTAAAGTTGCTGTAGCTGCTGATATTTTATCTCTAGTCAAATTAAAAGCACCTGCAGAGTTTGGAGCTGATGTTGTTGTTGGAACAACACAACGTTTTGGAATCCCACTAGGTTATGGAGGCCCTCACGCAGGATACTTCGCAACAAAATCTGCTTACAAGAGAAGTATTCCGGGAAGAATTATTGGCGTCACCAAAGACAGAAATGAAAATCGTGCATTGCGCATGGCTCTTCAAACCAGAGAACAACACATTAAAAGAGAAAAAGCAACCTCTAATATTTGTACAGCTCAAGTATTGCTAGCAGTGATGGCAGGAATGTATGCCACCTATCACGGAAAAGATGGAATTCAATATATAGCAGACTCGGTTCACAGAAGCACTACTACTTTAGCAAACGCTTTAAGTAATATAGGTTTTATACAAACCAATACTCATTATTTTGATACTATTACGGTTAAAGTAGATGCTATTGTTTTAAAAGCAACTGCTGAAGTTCATGAAATCAATTTTAATTATATAGATAACAATACCATATCTATCTCAATAAATGAAACAGTTGGGCTAAAAGAGATTAATGCCATTCTAAACACTTTTACAGAAGCTTTTAATCTAGCTAAAACAACAGTAACTGATTTTCTAGAAATAGATACCATACCAGGTTTAGCAAAAAGAAATACTCCTTTTTTAGAGAATGAAATATTCAATTCATTTCAATCAGAAACTGAAATGATGCGCTACATCAAACGATTAGAGCGAAAAGATTTGGCTTTAAATCATTCTATGATCTCTTTGGGGTCTTGTACTATGAAATTAAATGCTGCTTCTGAAATGCTGCCTCTTAGCCTTGCTAATTGGGGAAATATTCATCCGTTTGTTCCATTAAATCAAGCAGAAGGATATCAAGAAGTATTAAAAAAACTAGAAGAACAGCTCAATGAGATTACTGGTTTTGCAGGGACTTCGTTACAACCAAATTCTGGCGCTCAAGGTGAATTTGCTGGTTTAATGACAATCAGAGCATATCACATAAACAATAAAGATCATCATAGAAATATCTGTTTAATACCCGCTTCTGCTCATGGAACCAACCCAGCTTCTGCTGTGATGGCTGGTATGAAAGTGGTTGTGACCAAAACAGCAGAGAATGGAAATATTGATATAGATGATTTAAGAGAAAAAGCATTAAAACACAAAGACAACTTGGCTGCTTTAATGGTCACATATCCTTCTACACATGGTGTTTTTGAGAGTGCTATTAAAGAAATTACACAAATTATTCATGATAATGGCGGACAAGTTTATATGGACGGTGCTAATATGAATGCTCAGGTTGGGTTAACAAATCCTGCTACCATTGGCGCAGATGTTTGTCATCTAAACTTGCATAAAACATTTGCCATTCCACATGGTGGCGGTGGACCAGGAGTTGGCCCTATCTGTGTTGCCCCTCAGTTGGTTCCTTTTTTACCAACTAACCCAATCATTCCAACTGGTGGAGAAAAAGCTATTACAGCCATTTCCGCAGCTCCTTGGGGAAGTGCCTTAGCATGCTTAATTTCATATGGATACATAGCTATGTTAGGCGCACAGGGTGTTACTGATGCTACCAGAGTAGCCATCTTAAACGCAAACTATATTAAAGAACGTTTAGACGGGCATTACAAGACCTTATACAAAGGCGAAATGGGGAGAGCAGCACACGAAATGATTATTGATTGTCGTGATTTTAAAGAAAATGGAATTGAAGTTGTAGACGTCGCAAAACGTTTAATGGATTATGGATTTCATGCTCCAACTGTTTCTTTCCCGGTAGCTGGAACCATGATGATTGAGCCAACTGAATCTGAAAACATTGTAGAATTAGATCGTTTTTGTGACGCCATGATTGCCATCAGAAAAGAGGTAGCGTTTGCCGTAAAAGATGAACCAAATAATGTGCTGAAAAATGCACCACATACCATGGCAATGATTACTGCCGATGAATGGGACTTTCCATATTCAAGACAAATAGCTGCATTTCCGCTAGAATTTGTATATGATAATAAATTTTGGCCAACAGTTAGAAGAGTTGATGAAGCATTTGGCGATAGAAACTTAATTTGTTCTTGCAATCCTATTGAAGATTATATGGAAGTCTAAAATAATAGTAGTTTATAAGTATTAAAAAAGCCTCGACAATGTCGAGGCTTTTTTAATAATGTATTTCAAAAATTATTTTTTGAATTTTGCATATTTCGTTTTGAACTTATCAATACGTCCTGCAGTATCTACTAATTTAGATTTACCAGTATAAAATGGATGAGATGTTCTAGAAATCTCTAATTTTATTAAAGGATACTCAACACCATCAACCTCTAAGGTCTCTTTTGTGTTGGCAGTAGAACGTGTTAAAAAAACATCTTCATTAGACATATCTTTAAATGCTACCATTCTGTAATTTTCTGGATGTATTCCTTTTCTCATGTTTACTATCTTTAAATATTCTACTATTTTGTTTTACAAAGAGTAAAGTTGGTAAAGCCTACTCCTAAATTTGTCAAAAAAACATATTTATCCTTTTGAGGATGCAAATTTAACCATATTTTTCAATTTACAAACAAATAAATTGTTTTATTTGTATAAAAATAACCTGAATGAAAACCATCCATACATTTTCTATTTTATTGCTAACAATCATTATAGTAACTTCTTGTGAGCCTCAATATAAACTTACAATCAAAGCTCCTAAAAAAGCAGTACTTGAAGACAAAATAAAAATTAGTTTATCCGAAGAAAACAATTATCCAATAGAAGAAGTAACCTTTTTTGTAAATGGAAAAGAAGTTTCCTCTACCAATGCATCATTTACTTTAGACACTAAAAATTACGGAACTGGAAAACTTGTTATCTCTGCAATGGTAGTATATGGAAATCAAAAAAGTAAAAGAGTTAATAATTCTGTAGAAGTATTCTCTAATATTCCTTTTACATCCTATGATTTTAAAATCATAAACACCTATCCGCATGATGGAAATGCCTACACACAAGGACTAGAATATTATAATGGTTTCTTGTATGAAACAACAGGTCAGAATGGAAAATCATCGCTGAGAAAAGTTGAATTAACAACAGGGAAAGTAGTGCGAAAAATTGACCTCGACAAAAGATATTTTGGTGAAGGAATGACTATTGTTGATGATAAAATATTTTTCTTGACTTGGAAAGCAAACAAAGGTTTTATCTATAATCTAGAAACATTTGAACTTGAAAATGAATTCCCATATAGCCGAAGCAAAGAAGGCTGGGGTTTAACTCATTCAGAAACTGAATTAATTAAATCTGATGGAACTAGTAAAATTTGGTTTCTTGATCCTTCAACACAACAAGAAAAAAGATATATTGAAGCTTACACAAACAAACAAAGCCTCGATAAATTAAATGAATTGGAGTTTATTAATGGAAAAATTTATGCAAACTATTGGCTAAAACCTCTAATCGCAATTATTAATTCTGACAACGGAATTGTTGAAGGAATCATTAATCTAACAGGTTTGGTAGAAGAAATGAAGAAAACTCAAAAATTAGTGAAAGATAATGATGTGTTAAACGGAATTGCATTTGACGCAGAAAACAATCGAATGTTTGTCACAGGAAAAAACTGGAAAAAACTCTTCGAAATAGAACTTATCAAAAAATAATAATCAACTCATTTTAAAGTTATACTTTTATAAAACCTAAATTGAGTTTGTAATTTACAACAGTAGCAAACGTTGAAAAATAATCAACATAAATTTCAAAAAAAAATCACTCGAGGTGACAAAAAAAAATATAATATCCCACGTATTTACACTACTGTGCTTAGTACTAATACTGTCAATTTCATCTTGTCGTAAAAACTTTAGTACCATCCCTAGTTTTGGTCAATTAGAATTTTCTAGAGATACCGTGTTTTTAGACACCGTTTTTACTAATATTGGTTCTGCAACTTACAATCTAAGAGTATACAACAGAGGTACTAAAGATATTACCATACCTGCCATAGCTTTAGAAAGAGGTGCTAGTTCAAATTACAGATTAAATGTAGATGGAATACCTGGTAAAGATTTTCAAAATATAGACATCCTAGCAAAGGACAGCATCTTTGTTTTTGTTGAAACTACTGTAGACATATCATCGGTTTCAAGTCCATTATATACCGATAGAATTCTATTTGATAATGGAATGAACCAACAAAGAGTAGAATTGATAACATTAGTACAAGATGCTAATTTTATTTATCCTGGCAGAGATCCTTTTACCTTGAAAATTGATTCGCTAACATTGGATGGTGAGGCTACTACAATTAAAGGTCGTTTTTTAACAAATGAAGAGCTTACTTTTACCAACACAAAACCTACAGTGATTTATGGATATGCAGCAGTTTCATCCAATAACACATTAACAATTTCATCCGGTGCAAAAGTTTATTTTCATGACAATTCTGGATTAATTATTTATAAGGACGCAAGCTTAAAGGTAAACGGCACACTAAATGAGAAAGTCGTTTTTGAGGGCGACAGGTTAGAAAATTCATTTAGCACCTTACCAGGACAATGGGGAACTATCTGGTTGAGAGCTGGCAGTAAAGAAAACGAAATTAATTATGCACAAATAAAAAACGGAAGTATTGGAATTCTAGTAGATTCTATAACCTCCTCCACCTCTCCAACATTAACATTAAAAAATACGGAGATATTTAATCATTCAAACTTTGGCGTGTTAGCAAGGGAAACTAGTATTCTTGGAGAAAATATTGTTATTGGAAATGCAGGAGAAGCATCATTAGCCTGCGTTATTGGTGGTTCATATAATTTCACACACAGTACTTTTGCTAATTACTGGAACAATGGAATTCGTTCTTTACCAGCTGTTTTAGTAAATAATTTTTATACCTATACCAATGCCAGTGGCCAAGAAGTCATAGAAACTAGAGATTTAATTGCAGCTAATTTCACCAACTGTATCATTGATGGAAACAATAATATTGAGTTTCTCCCAGACAGAGCCGATGGTAGTCTTTTCAATTTTAAGGTCGCAAACTCTTTGATGAAATTTACAGATATCAATAACTCACTTGCTGGAGTATCTGAGGTAGACTTTAATAACACTAGTTTGTATGAAAACATTCTTTTAAATGGGGTTTCACATTTTAGGAATGTATCTAGCAATGATTTTATAATAGGACAAGATAGCCAAGCTATTAATTTTGGAAATTCTACAGGAGCCGGTCTTGTCCCTTTAGATATCTTAGGAGTTACTAGAACTATAAGCCCAGATGCTGGAGCCTATCAACATATAGATTTTTAGATCAATTAAAAGAGAAATTTTACAGAAAATTCATAGGAAAGAATTATTAATGTAAAAAAATAATCATAAAATGAAAAAAGTAATTATTACAGGAACAAGCAGAGGAATTGGTTTTGAATTGGCACAACAATTTGCTAAAAATAATTTTCAAGTACTGGCCCTTTCCAGAAATAAAAAGCCTTTAGACGATTTAAAACTAAAAAACATCACAACACTATCTGTAGATGTTTGCGACCAAGGTGACATAGAAAAAGTATCTAACTTTATTCAAAAAAACTGGAAAGAGGTAGATGTTTTAATTCATAATGCTGGCTTTTTAATTAATAAACCTTTTGAAAATTTAACAAAAAATGATTTTTTAAGAGTCTATGATGTGAATGTTTTTGGAGTTGCTGAATTGACCCGAATATGCATTCCGTTTTTAAAAAAAGGGAGTCATGTAGTAACAATTAGTAGCATGGGAGGAATTCAAGGAAGTCTTAAATTTCCCGGATTGGCAGCGTATAGTTCTGCAAAAGGTGCCGTAATTACCTTATCTGAATTACTTGCCGAAGAATACAAAAACCAAGAAATTGCTTTCAATGTACTAGCATTAGGAGCTGTTCAAACAGAGATGTTAGCGGAAGCTTTTCCAGAGTACCAAGCATCTTTACAAGCAGATGAAATGGCAGATTATATTTATAATTTTGCAACTACTGGAAACAAATTCTATAATGGGAAAGTACTACAGGTATCTAATACAACCCCTTAACTTAGCAGCATATTTATTTATCCATAGAATTAAAAAATAGTGACAACTAATTTTCATAAATACATTCCAGAAAACGCTATTAATTTAGCGCAATCTCTTGTAGAGCTTCATGATATAAATCTAAAGATTGTAAATCAGCGACAGACAAAACATGGTGATTTTAGACAGCTTACCAAGGGAAAATTTCAAATTACAATTAATAATAATTTAAATCAGTATCAGTTTTTACTGACCTTAATTCATGAAATTGCGCATCATGTAACTTTTAAAAAATATGGTAGGGTTCAGCCTCATGGAAAAGAATGGAAACAACAGTTTCAACATTTAATGTTGCCTTTCTTGCACCCATCTATCTACCCAAATTATATGTTAACACCCTTAGCCCATTATTTAAAAAAACCAAAGGCTAGCACAGATAGTGATGTAAAACTATCATTGGCATTAAAAGAAAATACTGCAGAAAATGGAAAAAGTTTTGTTTTTGAACTACCTCTTAACAGTACTTTTGTTTTTAAAGATAAAGTATACAGAAAAGGTAACAAAAGGAAAACTAGAATTGAATGCTTACAGCTTGCAACTAAACGAATGTATCTTTTCAGTCAAAACGCGGAAGTGATTTTTAAAGAAGATCAAATAACATCCTAGTAGTATTTCTTGAGAATCATTTTTATTGTTGACTGCAAAGAATATAAAGCCTAATTTTCTCTCTTTACAAATAATGTATCTAATTCCATTTCTGTTTGCAACCAGGCTCTTAATTCTAATTCTTTTAATGAAACAATGCTGTCATTTATATCAGAATTCCATTTAATAGTTACTACAGGTATTGTATCTATTTTTATAAAATCTTTTGATGACAATACATTTGCAAAACCTATTGATAGAATTTCATTGTAGCGAATCTTAGCGTCTTTAGAAATCCTACTAAAAGCAATTGCTTTTTGATTTTCATTAAGTGCATCTTGTTCTATCCTGTTATTTAAAGAAGAAATTATAAGTTCTAAATCTTTGATTTTTTGATGCAAGCCATCAATAATATTTTTACTCTGCTGAAGTTCTTCTCTCTTTTCTTTGTATGCCGTAGTAATGAGGTTAAAACTTTTAGTATCGCTTCCTTTAATGTCTATAACAATCTCTTTACAATCAGCATATCTAGGATCTGTAGACAAGCTATTTTGCAGTGAGTTTTTTTCAGCATCATTAACTTCATTAAAAAAATTCAAACTTAATGTTTTTTCTTTTTCATTATACTCTTGATCCATTAATTGATACAATCTGTTTGACTTAATTTCATTCTTTATAAAAAGAGAAATTTGGGTAGTTACTTGGTTCTCGTTATACACCTTAACAAAGGTAAAAATAGCAGGAATCATAACTACTAAGGCCACTAAAGAAGCAAATTGCGCTGTACGCTTTCTTCTTACAGAATTTACATACCGAAGCATTGGAAACTTTAAAAGTTTAAGTACTAAAAATGTGGCCAACGCTATAAAAATTGTATTTATTAAAAACAAATACATAGCACCAAAAAAGTAATCCCAGTTACCTTGTGCAAGACCATAACCAGCTGTGCAAAGTGGAGGCATCAATGCTGTAGCTATGGCAACTCCAAAAATTACAGAAGCAACTGTTCCTTTTTTTGTTCTGGCAACCATTAAGGCTAAGCCTCCAAAAAAAGCAATTAGAACATCTCTAATATCTGGACGAACTCTTCCTAATAATTCAGAATTGTCTTCACTTAATGGAAATATATAAAAGAATAAAAAAGCAGTAAGTAAACTTAAAATGATCATGGTAGCCAAATTGGAAAGTGACTTCCGAAGCGTGTCAATATCATTTATAGCAATAGACATTCCTATTCCTAAAATAGGCCCCATTAAAGGAGATATTAGCATGGCACCAATAACTACTGCGGTTGAGTTTGCATTTAATCCTATAGAGGCTACAAATATAGCAAAAATTAAAATCCAGGCAGTAGCACCTTTAAAAGGAATATCTGCTTTTATGGCATCAATGGTTGCAGTATGATCTGTGTCTTCTCTAAAATCTAATAATTCTATTAAAAAATATTTGATGCTTTGAAACAGCCCTTTGGCATCTTTCTTAACAGCATCCTTAGATTTTGTTGAAAATTCATCTTTTATAGAATCGTTGTTCATGGAAATAGATTGAGAATTTAAATATACAAAAAAGAAAAAATATCTTCTATCACAAGATATTCAAAATAAATCTATGTTGCATATCAATCAAAAAACATCTTTTATAGTGACTCGGAAAAAAGCATTTTAATGCATCATATTTATCCATAAAAAAACTCTAAACCTTCGTTTAGAGTTTTTAGTTTTGTGACCGGGCTGGGGCTCGAACCCAGGACCCTCTCCTTAAAAGGGAGATGCTCTACCAACTGAGCTACCAGGTCATCTTATTCCTTAGCGGCTGCAAATATAAAAGCAAAATATCAATTTTCAAACTAAATTTTTACTTAGTTTCATTTAAATAGGTAAGTCTTACTTTTTTAAATAATTCAGAGCTGTAAACAAATTTCACAACAGCTTCATTATCAGTTTTAAAGATCTCTTTATTGGTTCCTTCCCAAGCTTTTATTCCATCCTTTAAAAAGACTATTTTATCACCAATTTGCATCACAGAGTTCATGTCGTGAGTATTAATAACGGTGGTTATTTGATATTCATCAGTAATTTCTTGAATTAAATTATCAATTAAAATAGCTGTATTAGGATCTAGGCCAGAATTAGGCTCATCACAAAACAAGTATTTTGGATTCATCACAATAGCTCTAGCAATGGCAACTCTTTTTTGCATACCTCCAGAAAGCTCTGCAGGAAATTTAAAATTAGAATTTTCTAGATTTACTCGCTCTAAAACAAAATTTACTCGTTCTAGCATTTGTTCTTCAGATTGCTTTTTAAACATTTTTAAGGGAAACATTACATTGTCTTGGACGGTTTGCGAATCAAATAAGGCACTGCCTTGAAAAACCATTCCAATTTCTTGTCTCCATTGTCTTTTTTGTTCTGAAGTAAATTCTGTATTAATTCCACCATCAAAAGAAATTGTTCCGCTTTCAGGCGTATGTAAACCAATCAATGATTTTAAAAACACCGTCTTTCCAGAACCACTTTGCCCAATGATTAAACTTGTTTTTCCTGGCTCAAAAGTTGTTGAAATACCTTTCAAAACTTGTGTACCTTCAAAACCTTTGTATAGTTTGTCTACAATAATCATTAGGTTAGTAACATTTGAGTTAAAAAATAATTAGTAATAACAATCAAAATAATAGTCCAAACTACCGCTTGTGTACTTGCTTTTCCTACTGCTATAGAACCACCTTTTACATAATACCCATGATAAGATGGTACTGTTGCTATAAGAAATGCAAATAGTAATGTTTTGATGAGTGCGTATTGAACTAAAAAAGGATTAAAATCTAATTGCAATCCTTGCATGTAATCTACTTCAGAAAACATGGATGAAGAAAGACCTGCTACCCAACCTCCAAAAATTCCAAGAAACATGGCTAATACAATTAAAAATGGGTAAAAGAAAACAGTTGCTAATACCTTAGGAAGTACTAGATAATTTAGAGAATTAATACCCATAACTTCTAGGGCATCTATTTGTTCGCTTACCCTCATACTACCAATACTAGAAGTAATATAAGAACCTACTTTTCCTGCTAAAATAATGGAACAAAACGTAGGTGCGAATTCTAAAATTACAGATCGCTTTGTTGCAAAACCAACTAGATATTTAGGGATGAGCGGATTTTCAATATTCAAGGCTGTTTGAAGAGCAATAACTCCTCCTATAAAAAAAGAAATAAAAACAACAATGCCTATAGACTTTACACCTAGTTCATCAAATTCTTTAAAGAGGGCTTCTTTAAAAACTCTTCCTTTTTGAGGTCTTTTAAAAACCTGTCCAAGCATCATAAAATATTTACCAACATGTCTTAGGTAAGCCATTCTTTTTTTTCTTTATGCTAAAGTATTAAAATATCATTAACCTTACGAATAATAACAGCGATGAAACTAAAAATAATTACTTTTGATCTGTATATCAAAATATCTTCCTCATGAAAAAATACTTATTGCTACTTCTTAGCATTACTATATTAATTTACAGTTGTGAAAAGAGAGATAAAAAAAATCAGAAACCAACCTTAGTTGTTGGTATCGTGGTAGACCAAATGCGATATGATTATTTAACAAAATACGCCGATAGATATGGTGAACATGGATTCAAGAAGCTTTTAAATGAAGGGTTTTCATTAACCAACGCTCACTTTAATCATCTAGGAACTTATACTGCCGTAGGACATGCCTCTGCATATACCGGAACAACTCCTAGTGATCATGGAATTATTGGAAATAATTGGTATGATAAGTATTTGAAAAAATCTATCTATTGTGTAGATGATTCAAATTACAACTCTATAGGAACAATAAGTAACTCTGGTAAGAAATCACCAAAAAGAATGGTAACTACTACTATTACAGATCAAGTACGCTTAGGTCAGAACATGAAAGGAAAAACCATTGGAATTGCCATAAAAGACAGATCTTCTATTCTACCTGGGGGTCATACTGCTAGTGCCGCCTATTGGTATGAGGGAAAAGATGAAAACAATTGGATTACCAGCTCTTACTATATGGATAAACTTCCTAACTGGGTAATAGATTTTAATACTGTTAATAAGGCAGATGAATATTTATCTAAGCCATGGAATACGCTACATGCAATAGATAGCTACACTCAAAGCCTAGCTGATGACAATCCGTATGAAGGAACTTTTAAAGGCGAAACTTCTCCAACCTTTCCACATGATTTACCAGCTCTTAGAGAAAAGAATGGAAATTATGATCTCATTAAGGGAACTCCGTTTGGAAACGATCTAACCTTAGATTTTACAAAAGCAGCTATTAAAGGAGAGCGCTTAGGAAAAGGTAATGCTACTGATTTTTTAGCTGTAAGTTTTTCTAGTACAGATTATGTAGGCCATCAATACGGAACAGACGCTATTGAAATTGAAGACACCTATCTGAGGTTTGATCAAAACATAGCCGATTTATTTAAATTTTTAGATACAGAAGTAGGTGTTGGAAAATATACTGTTTTTCTTACCGCAGATCATGGAGCAGCTCAAGTACCAGCATACCTTCAATCTCTAGAAATTCCTGCTCCTTATTTTAAATCTAAAGAATTTAAAAAATATTTATCAAAAGTTTCAAAGGTCAATTTTGGAGATGAATCTCTTGTTGAAAATGTTTCTAATTACCAAATTTTCTTAAACAAAGAAAAAATAAAAAAGTTACAATTAAATACAGAAGATGTTGCTGCTATTTTTGCTGAAGAAGCCTTATTATTTGATGGAATCTATAAAACTGTTACCTCAAAAACATTACAAACTACTCAATTTACCTCCGGAGTTTTAGAAAAGGTACAGCATAGCTATAATCAGAAAATTTCTGGTGATGTAATTCTAATTCCTACGCCTGGCGCTATTTCTAGAGGAAAAACAGGAACAACTCATGGTTCTGCATACAGCTATGACACACACGTACCCATTATCTTTTATGGTGCTGGAATAAAAAATGGTTTTTCTCACAAAGATTATAACGTAAGAGATATTGCACCAACGCTGGCTACCTTGTTAGGAGTAGAGTTTCCAAATGGAAACTCAGGAAAGGTTATTGAAGAAGTTTTGGAATAATCTGATGAAAATTAATTCTCCATAGGTAGAAAAACCTCTGCCATCATACATCGTGCACTTCCACCACCACAGGCTTCAATAGTATCTAAAGAACTGGATATAATTTTACAATGATTTCCTATTTGTGCTAATTGAGATTGATTTAATGAATCATGTGCAGCTTTACTCATCACTAAAAATAACTCATCATTTGCTCCTCGAACTTGTAACATATTTCCAGCAAAGTTATTTACTTGCTCTTCAGATATTTCAATAACTTTTTTACCATCTTCTTTTAGGTGTTTCAATACATTCTTTCGCTCTTTCTTATCGTCTAAACTAGCCATACATATAACCGCAAAAGTTTCTGCCAAACACATCATTACATTGGTATGATAAATTGCTTCTCTTTTAGTATCTACAGTCTGATTAGCGGAAAATAACACTGGTGTATATTCAAAATCTTCACAAAACTCAATAAATAGATCTTCATCTGCTCTTGGTGATAAAGCACAATATGCCTTTCTGTTGACTCTGTCTAGTAATAAACTTCCAGTACCTTCTAAAAAAACATTGTCTTGTTCTGCAGAAGAATAATCAATAGTATTTTTAATAACAAAACCTTTTTCTTCTAGTTCATCTAGAATATCTTCTCTTCTTTCAAAGCGTCTGTTTTCTGCAAACATTGGGTACAAAGCTACCGTACCATTTTCATGAAAAGAAATCCAATTATTTGGAAAGATAGCATCTGGAGTGTCTGAACCTTCTATATCCGAAATTACAATAACATGAACACCATGAGATTCAAGCTTCTTTACATAATCATCAAACTCTTTTTGAGCATTAACATTTACAGTAGCTGGTAAAAGGTCATCTAATACTCTTTGATAATAATTATTAACGGCTGTTTGTTCATTCATCCTAAAATTAATAGGACGGATCATAAGAATTGAATTTGTTGTTTGTTGCATCATCACATATTTCTATCACAAAACTATTACTTTTTTACTTCCCAAAAAAAACAGATAGTAATTTTTTAATTTTAAAATAAGTGTAAAATTAATTAACAAGTCTTTGAGATTAATTTAACAAAATTTAATAAATGTCTTGTTTAACAATGTCATAGTTTTGTTAAACAAAATAATTATAAAAAATATATCTTATGAAAAATTTATTAAAAATTACTGCAGTCTTATTTATTTCACTCACGACTTTTCAATCTTGTAATGATGACAATGACAATGCAATACCCTATGAACCTGAACCTACAACCAATAGTATAGTTGATGTAGCATTAGGATCTGAAAACCTTTCAACACTTGTTGCAGCATTGCAAAAAGCCGATCTAGTTACCACACTCGCTAGTCAAGGACCTTTTACAGTATTAGCGCCTTCTAATGAGGCATTTAATACTTTTCTAAGCGATAATGGATTCAACAGCTTAGATGATGTTCCAGTTGAAATTTTAACTAACATACTCCTTAACCACGTTGTAGGAGGAAGATTAGCATCTACTGATTTAACAACAGGTTATGCAACAACTTTTGCCATAAGCTCCGCTTCAGATCAATCAATGTCTATCTTTATTGACACTACTAATGGAGTAAGATTTAATGGTGTGTCTTCAGTTACTGACGCAAATATTGATGCGGACAATGGTATCGTACACTTAGTTGATGCTGTCATCGGATTACCAAGTGTTGTTACTTTCGCTGTAGCTGACCCAACTTTTTCAACCTTAGTTTCAGCATTAACAAGAGATGACTTAACAACCGATTTTGTAGGTGTATTATCTACAGCTACAGGAACTTCACCAGCACCTTTTACTGTATTTGCACCAACAAATGATGCCTTTGGATCACTACTAAGTGAGTTAGGTGTATCTGGATTAGGTGATATTGATGAGCCAACACTAGACGCAGTTCTTAAAATTCATGTAGTGGCAGGAGCAAATGTATTTGATACTGATTTAACTGATAACCTTACAGTGTCTACACTAGGTGGGGACATTACAGCTAATGTTACCAATGGAGCAACATTGACTGATAGTTCTGGAAGAGTGAGTGATATTATTGCTACAAACGTACAAGCAGATAATGGTGTAATTCATGCAATTAATAGAGTGATTTTACCATAGTTAAATCTTATTAATTCAATAAAAAAAGTCCATCAAATAATGATGGACTTTTTTTATTGAACATATAATTTATTGATTAATAAGTCTATAAATAAGAATAGCTGTTCTTTTTGTTAAGGCTTCGATAGTTTTTAAGTTTACAGTTTCTTTTGGAGTATGAGCACCAGTACCCATTACACCTAGACCATCTAAACCATCTACATATTCAGCAACAAAAGAAACATCTGCAGCACCTCGTTTTGATGGATCATATGCTTTGACTCCAGATTGATTTAAATCTAAACTAACCTGATTTAATTTATCTAATAGTTTTTTATTGCCCTCAGTTGGAAACATAGCAGGATAACTATCTGTAAAAGTTATAATCGCTGAAGTTTGAGGTAGATTATTAGCAACAATTTCCTTCATTTTTCTACGGGCATTTTGTTTTTGCTCTTCAGAAATAAATCGCAAGCCTCCTGTTACAATTGCTTTTTGAGACACTACGTTGCTTTTCCCGAAGGCATTTCCTTTACTTAGAGCGGCTTCTAAACTAACTTGAGTTCCTCCTATAATAACACCTGGGTTAAATGTTAGGTATTTCTCTCCTTTTACCTTGTTGTAAAATTCGTTTAAAATTCTGGAAAGCTCAAAAATTGCTCCTGCTCCAACTTTTTCATTAAAAATTCCAGAGGAGTGTGCTCGTTTCCCTGTAACTTCAACTTGCCAACCAGAAGCCCCTCTTCTTGCTATTGAGGCGTTGTCAAACCCTGTAGAGGTTTCAAAACCCAAAGCTACATCACTTCTTTTTGCGGCATTAATTAAATCTTTTCTACTAATAGATAGTGGTTTTCCTGTAGACTCTTCGTCTCCAGTAAATGCAACAATTATTTGAGAATTGTTTAATAGGTTATTTTCAACAAGTGCTTTTAAGGCATATAATATAACTACATTTCCACCTTTCATGTCATTTCCTCCTGGTGCTATTGCAATGCTATCGTTTATTTTTTCAAACTCTTGAAATGGACTATCTTCCTCAAAAACAGTATCTAAATGCCCAATGAGTAATAATTTTTTTCCTGTCGTATTTTGTTTTGTTTTTGTTTCTACAAACAAATGCCCAGATCTATTCACTTCAGATAGATCTATCCAATTTGTTTGAAAATCAATTTCATCAAAAGCGTCTCTAAAAACCATTCCAACCTGCTTCACACCTTTGTGATTCATGGTGCCACTATTAATATTGACAATTTTTTCTAAAAAATTAATAGCTTCTTCGTTATTGATTTCTATGGTTTTTATAATTTTAAGTTCAGTTGTTGATATTTTTTGAGAAAATATAGCGGCTGAATTTGATAAAAAAATAAACAATGCTACTTTTATAATAAATGAGTGTTTCATAGATAATAGTATTTAATTTAATCTCTTACTAAAGGTAATGTAGAGCAACGTAATAAGCCCTCTTGTTTGGCTATTTCTGCATAAGGTACTTCTTCTACTGTAAACCCTTTTTCTACGAGCCAAAAATTTAACCTTGTAAAACTCTGTTCTGAAACTATAATATTTTCAGAAATAGAAAAAACGTTGCTATTCATCTGATACATTTCATCCTTAGATATTTCAAAAACATTTTCTTTACCAAAAAAATCTACCAACCAGTTGAATTCTTCTTCAATTAAAAATCCATTTTTATGAAGAATTGCTTTGTCTTTTCCTATAGGTTGAAAACAACAATCTAGATGCAGTGCGTTTTCTTTAGCATTGTCGTTAGATTTTCTTAGTTCAAATGATTTTACAATTTTAGTTGGAAATAACTCTTGTATTGCTTTTACAGCATTCACATTTGTTCTAGCAGTAATATACTCTGGATAATCCTTCCCTGAATAAGTTCCTATAAAAATATAATTATTCCATGGCATTACATCTCCACCTTCTACATGACAGTCTTCTGGTAGAGAAATTCTATTTTCTTTTGGTATTTGATCCAAGACATGATCTATTGCTGAAATTTCTAGATCTCTGTCTGGAAGTATATTAGCTGTAATAAATTTGTCTTCTATCACAAAACCAATATCTCTTGAAAATATTTGATTGTAATTTTCTATAACTTTAGGTCGAAACACTTTTATACCATATTTTTCAAATACCTTCACAACTGATTCCATTTCAAAGATCATATCTTGTTCTTTAGGGTATGTACCTGCTATGACATGTATTTTACTTTTTGGATCGTAACACTCTTCTATAGTTGGTATAGGCCCATTATGAAATGCCGTTCCCAAAACAACAGTTCTTAATCGAGATGTTTCGTTTTGAATATTTAAGTCTAACATACGATAGTATTAAAAATAGTAAATCTAAAAAGAAAACTCAAAAACAAGTAAACTTGATATATTTAGTTTAGTTAACTAAATGATTATACAACCTATCTTTGAGATATATTATTAAACCCTCTGTGAGTTTCTCCTGTGTAAATTTGACGAGGACGACCAATAGGTTCTTTACCTAATCTCATTTCTCTCCATTGAGCGATCCATCCTGGCAAACGACCTAATGCAAACATCACTGTAAACATTTCAACCGGTATTCCCATGGCTCTATAAATGATTCCAGAATAAAAATCTACATTTGGATAAAGTTTTCTATCCACAAAGTATGGATCATTTAATGCTTCTTGTTCTAGTGCTTTGGCAACATCTAAAATAGGATCATTAATTCCTAAATCATTTAAAACCTGATCAGCGGCAACTTTAATAATTTTAGCTCTTGGATCAAAGTTTTTGTAAACTCTATGACCAAATCCCATTAATCTAAAAGGATCATTCTTATCCTTTGCTTTTGCCATATACTTTTTAGTATCTCCTCCGTCTGCTTTAATAGCTTCTAGCATTTCTAAAACTGCTTGGTTTGCACCGCCATGAAGAGGCCCCCAGAGTGCAGAAATACCAGCAGATAAAGATGCAAATAAACCAGCATGAGATGAACCTACAATTCTTACTGTAGATGTAGAACAATTTTGCTCATGATCTGCATGTAAGATTAATAATTTATTTAACGCATCTTTTACAATTGGATTGATTGTATATTCTTCATTTGGCTTGGCAAACATCATACTCATTACATTCTCTACATAACCTAAAGAATTTGATCCATAGTTTAATGGTAGACCATTAATCTTACGCATTGCCCAAGCTACCAATACTGGAAATTTTCCCATTATTTTTACAATTGCACCATACATCTCTTCTTTAGAATCTACATTAACAGAAGTAGGATTAAAAGCCGTTAAAGCACTTGTTAATGATGATAAAATACCCATTGGATGCGCTGTCTTTGGGAATGCATCTATAATCTTTCTAACATCATCATCTACTATTGCTTTGTCTTTAATATCTAGATGAAATTGAGCTAATTCTTCTTTTGTAGGCAATTCTCCAAAAATCAATAAATAAGCAACTTCTAAAAAGTCTGCTTTTTCGGCTAATTCTTCGATAGAATATCCTCTGTAACGTAATATTCCTTTTTCTCCATCTAAAAACGTAATAGCACTTTTACAAGCACCGGTGTTTTTGTATCCAGCGTCTATTGTAATTACACCATTAGAAAGACTTCTTAATGTTTTAATATCGATAGCAATCTCATTTTCAGTACCTTCTATCAATGGAAATTCATATGAATTTTCCCCAATCTGCAATTTCGCCTTATCTATCATGTTCAGTATATTTTTATTTGTTAAGAAGTCTTACAAATATAGCTATTTTAAAGGATTTTTAAAAAAAGCTAGGAGAGTTTTTGAATATGAAAAAATAAGGTTCTCTAATTATAAGATCAAAAAAAACCTCAACATATACATGAAGAGGTTTTGATTAGATATTTGAATGTTAGTTTAGATATTGAATGCTTTTTCTTGAGGAAAAAATGCAATATTACCTAACTCTTCTTCAATTCTTAATAATTGATTGTATTTAGCCATACGATCTGAACGAGATGCAGATCCTGTTTTGATTTGACCACAATTTAATGCTACAGCTAAATCTGCAATTGTTGTGTCTTCAGTTTCTCCTGAACGATGACTCATTACAGAGGTATACCCTGCATTTTGCGCCATATTAACTGCGTCAATAGTCTCTGTTAAAGTTCCTATTTGGTTTACTTTTATTAAAATAGAATTGGCAATGCCATTTTCTATTCCGCGAGATAATCTTTTAACATTTGTAACAAATAAATCATCACCTACCAGTTGAACCTTATCTCCTATTTTATCAGTTAAATATTTCCAACCTTCCCAATCATTTTCATCCATACCGTCCTCAATAGATATAATAGGGTAATTAGTAGCTAATTCAGCCAAATAATCGGCTTGTTCTTTACTAGATCTTATCTTACCTGTTTCACCTTCAAACTTAGAATAATCATAATTACCATTTTCATAAAACTCTGCAGCTGCACAATCTAAGGCTATCATAATATCGTCACCTAATGTATAACCCGCATTTTTAACAGCTAAAGCTATTGTGTCTAATGCATCCTCTGTTCCTTCAAGTGTTGGAGCAAAACCTCCCTCATCACCAACAGCCGTAGAAAGATTTCTATCATGAAGAACCTTCTTTAAATTATGGAAAATTTCAGATCCCATTTGCATTGCTTGAGAAAAAGTAGATGCTTTAACTGGCATAACCATGAATTCTTGAAAAGCAATAGGTGCATCTGAATGAGAACCACCATTAATAATATTCATCATTGGAACTGGAAGGGTATTTGCAGAAACACCACCAATATATCTGTACAAAGGAATTCCTAATTCAGCCGCTGCTGCTTTTGCAGTAGCAAGAGAAACACCTAATATTGCATTAGCACCTAATTTTGATTTATTTGGTGTTCCATCAAGATCTATCATCATTTGATCTATTTTGTTTTGTTCAAAAACTGAAAAACCAAGGATTTCCTGAGCTATTATTGTATTCACATTATCTACAGCATTTGAGACACCTTTACCCATAAAATCTTTACCACCATCTCTTAACTCTACAGCTTCATGTTCTCCTGTTGAAGCACCAGATGGAACTGCCGCCCTACCTAGATATCCATTTTCTGTTGTAACATCAACTTCTATTGTTGGATTTCCTCGAGAATCAAAAATTTGTCTTGCATGAACGTTTATAATAATACTCATTTTATTAAAATTTATAATTAAAAAATTTCTTTTATTCGTTGACCGCTAAATTACATAATATGGGGGTTTTAAATTTATAATATCACTAATTTATTACGAAAACGATTTCATCTGTTATGAAGTATTAGGGTTTAAAAATTTAAGTTTAAGTAAAAAAGAAACCCACTCCTAGGAGTGGGAAAAATTGCTATGAAAAAGAAAGTGATGTTAAACATCACTGTGGTAAAAGTAATACATATTCATTTAATGAACAAACATTAATAATAAAAAAAAGATGTTAATATTATAAAATCAGCAAAGAGTCTTTGAGATAGCTGCATTTATGATAAAAAAAATAAACCTATGTTAATTATTTAATATTTTCCATAAATTGATCAAATAAGTATTCTGCATCATGTGGTCCTGGACTAGCTTCAGGATGGTATTGAACAGAAAAACAATTTTTATTTTTTAATCGAATACCAGCTACTGTATGATCATTAAGGTGTATGTGGGTTATCTCTACATCTGGATGAGACTCCGTTTCTTCTCTATTGATTGCAAAACCATGATTTTGAGAAGTGATTTCACCTTTACCCGTAAGTAAATTTTTTACTGGATGATTTATGCCTCTGTGACCATTATGCATTTTATAGGTAGATATTCCATTTGCTAATGCGATAACTTGATGGCCTAAACATATTCCAAATAAAGGTAAATTTCTTTCAATAATTTCTTTAGCCAAATTTTGAGCCTCTACTAAAGGTTCTGGGTCTCCTGGGCCATTAGATATAAAATAACCATCCGGATTCCATGCTTGTAAATCTTCAAAAGAAGCATTGTATGGAAATACTTTTACATAGGCTCCACGTTTTACAAAATTTCTCAAAATATTCTTTTTTATCCCAATATCTAAAGTTGCTATTTTAAACTTTGAATTTTCATCTCCTACAAAATAAGGCTCTTTGGTAGAAACTTTAGAAGCCAACTCTAAACCTTGCATAGAAGGTGCTTTAGACAATTGAGCTTTTAATTTGTCTATATCATCTGTCTCGGTAGAAATAATAGCATTCATTGCTCCATGATCTCTAATATAAGACACCAATGCTCTTGTATCTACATCTGAAATTGCAACTAAATTATGTTCAACAAACCAATCTTTTAAGTTACCATCAGAGTCAACCCTAGAGTGTTCAAAACTAAAATTTCTAACAACTAAACCTGAAATCTTAATCCCATCAGATTCTACTTCAGAAGCATTAACTCCATAATTTCCTATGTGGGCATTTGTGGTTACCATAATTTGGCCAAAATAAGATGGATCTGTAAAAATTTCTTGATAACCAGTCATCCCTGTATTAAAGCAAATTTCTCCAGTTACAGTCCCCTCAATCCCAACAGATTTACCATAAAAAATAGTTCCATCTGCTAATAAAACTAATGCTTTTTTTCTTTGTTGATACTTCATTCAATTAGACTTCTAAGTTTTAACAAAAATAAGAATATTTATGAATAGATGTATTTAATTTTTTATCAAAAAAAAGGCAACTATTAACAGTTGCCTTTTTTTTATCAATTTTAAATTTTAAAGTATGTTGTCTAAGTTTTTTAGAGCTACTTTAATATCATTAATTTTTTTGAACGATAGCTTATTCCTTGTAAAATATTTTAAAACAGAACTTTTTTCAGCTTCATTATTTGCAATAGCATCTATAATGAACTTTTTCTTAAGCTTCAATTCAGTTATTCCTTGCTCATTAGAGATATAATACTCTTCTTTATGTACTAATTTATCCGTTTTTCTACTTAGCATTGGGTTTACTGAACCCTCCACAAGCTTAACACTATGAAAATTTAATAATGAAACCTTATCAGACTCATAAATCACTTCAAAAATTCGACTACCTATTTCTGTATCAATTTTTTTAAATACCTTTCCTTTAATAGTAACATCTTCAATAGCTTTCATATTTAACACAAAAATGGAATCTTCCGATATTTTTGTAACCATTCTATTTGTTTTCAAATTAAAATTTACATTCTTTAATGTAAATGTTTTTTTGTCTTTAGAATTAACTACTACAGGATAATTTTTCCAAGTATCAAATAAATAAATAGATCCATCAATAGTTCTTGGAGGGTTTATAAATCTGACTGCTGTTCCAGCAGGAAATTTGCTAGAACCCCAATATCCAGGTTCACCTCCAGCTAAATTTTTTAGCGCTGTAGCATTATTTTCACTTACACTAGATTGAGTACTTTGAGAATATCCAACGGTAGTAATTGTTAAACATAAAACTGTAATAATTTTCAATTTTCTCATTATTTCTTTATTATTCATTGTTTACGAGTATCGTTAATCTATACTATTAAATTTCATAAACAAATTTTATACAATATAAAGCTAAAAAATAAAAAGAGCGAAGTGAAATTCACCTGCTCTTTTTAACAAAAAATTAATTTTTTATTTACTTTACAAACTTTTAATTAATAAAAGTATTTAATTTTTGGTTTGATCTTAAATATTAGAATATGTTGTCTAAATTTTTCAAAGCTACTTTAATATCATCAATTTTTTTGAATGATAACTTGTTCCCTAAAAAATATTTCGAAAGAGAACTCTTTTCGGAATCATTGCTTGCAAAAGCATTTAAAATAGATTTTTTCTTAAGTCTTAATTCAGTGATTCCTTCATCGTTTAAAAGATAATATACTTCTTTATGAACTAATTTGTCAGTTTTTCTACTCAACATAGGATTAACGGAACCTTCCACAAGCTTTACACTATGAAAATTTAGCAATGAAACTTTTTCAGACTCATAAATTACTTCAAAAATTCTACTACCAATTTCTGAATCTACTTTTTTAAATACCTTTCCAAGTATATTCACATTTTCAATAGACTTCATATCTAACACAAAAATTGAATCTTGGGAAATTTTTGTTACCAATCTATTTGTTCTCAGATTAAAATTTACATTATCTAGTGTAAAAGTTTTGTTGTCTTTAGAATTAACAACTACAGGATAATTTTTCCAGGTATCAAATAAATATATAGAACCATCTATAGTTCTTGGAGGGTTTACAAATCTCATTGCGGTACCATAGGAACCATTACCAGATCCAGTCCCTGTTCCTGTTATACCTTGCAGAGCTCTAGCATTGTTATCACTTACATTTGTACCTGTATTTTGTGAATATCCAACAACACTAATTGTTAAAAATAATACTGTAATAATTTTCAATTTCTTCATTTTTTTGTTTTTTTTATTCACCCTTACTAGTAAGGTGACTAAGTTTTTAAAGGGTTGCGTAAACTAAAAATACATTTAGTAAAAATATTAAAAAAAAAGAGCAGTGTAAAATTTACCTGCTCTTTTAACATTTATTTAAAATCTTCAATTATCATTCAGATTTTTCTTCTGAAGTTGTTTCTACTGTTTCAACGGAAGCAACAGCTTCATCAGTTTTCTTTCGTCTTCCTCTACGAGTAGATTTCTTCGCTTTTTTACCTTTAGGGTTGTATATTTCGTTATAGTCAACCAATTCAACCATAGCCATTGGAGCATTATCCCCTTGACGATTTCCTAACTTGATAATACGAATATAACCTCCTGGTCTGTCTGCTATTTTAACAGAAATTTCTTTAAATAATTCTGTAACAGCAAACTTGTCTCTAAGGTAACTAAAAACAACTCTTCTATTATGTGTTGTATCAGCT